>Ga0123357_10006898_pt1 | contig 13947 bp, 8 predicted proteins | sample TergutEmb28metaG_FD_89873 | JGI IMG/M metagenome (GOLD analysis project Ga0123357, IMG submission 89873) | Embiratermes neotenicus P4 segment gut microbial communities from Petit-Saut dam, French Guiana - Emb289 P4 | ecosystem: Host-associated > Arthropoda: Insects > Digestive system > Gut ... | reverse complement strand
GGAGAAAATGAGAAGCCTTCGAAAAAGCATTGATCTTGCGAAAATTGGAGAATATTGGATATGAAGTTACCTTAGAATTGACTACGAAGCTGTCACAAGACCGACTTCATAAATATAATGGGTCTTTAGAAGGGTAAGGATGAATATATCATTTACGTTTCTAAATTTGCAAGAAATTAAAAACAAACACACACACCAAAAACCTTAATTTGATTTTGCTGCGAAAAGGTGTGTTACAAAGTCGGTAGACGTCTCTACCACATCTTTTCTTTCTGTGTAACATTCTGATATTTCTCGTTGTTGGGACAGGACATCTGCTCCATTTCGTTTGCGCACTGCCAGTAGCAGAGCGGTAGCACATATGTTTCGTGGGATAAAATGACTTGACTGTTATTTCCATGTCAAAGAAAAATAAAACAGCTCTCGTGCGTCTTCCCTTCCCGCCATGTCTCGCTTTCTTTCTGCGTTCCAACCGTTATCAGTGGATGTTCTGGAAGCATACGTAAGTGGCTGGCTGTAAGTTTGTTGGTTAATTCTTTATTTCATAAATTACTTTTCATGAAGTAATGTGTTCTAATCATTTTTACTTACCCTACGTCTGTTAGTAGAGCTGTTTAAAACGCTGTTCTGACCCACACCGTGACGTTCCTACGTTTTAGATGAGTATTTCTGGACATGTGACATTGAATCTCATCGTTGGACCATGCATTTCGTAAAATCACTTCAAATATTAACCAACAAATGCACCTATATAACTTTCACTTAAAACAATTTAAAACACATAAAATACTCCGACATGTTTCGATCTTTTCAGATCATCATCAGAGAGTTTCGTCTTTCCTTGCTAAAGTTATTACATATTCACGATTTGGTTCATTTTTGTAAACAAGGTTTTGTGGCAGCATATCATGTTGTGTAGGAATCTGTTGTAGAGAGTGTAGTTGGCTAGATGTGCTTCGTATGCTGCGTATGCAGCATACGAAGCACATCTAGCACATCTAGCACATCTAGCACACCTAGTACACTTATTCTCGACAGGCATTAATTAACCTTGAATTTTCTCAACAAACCTTTCGTAAAATACTCACATATGAATTATCATGAAAATCCATCTAGTGGGAAGCAAGTTGCTCCACGCGGGCGGATGGACAGACAGACGGAGGACGGACGGTCAGTCATGACGCAGCTAATAGTCGCTTTTGCCATTTTGCTAAAGCGCCTAAAAACAGAAAAAGTTTCATGGAAGCAGTCGTGACCTAATGACGGTAATTTCCTTGGAGAGACAGTGAAATCTTTGAAAACAATAGTCAGGTTACAGGTTACAAGTTACAGGTATCCCGGTCGAGAGACCTGAACTGAAATTCTCCCACACAGAAACTTACAGCATGACAATTACTGCAGCCTGTTTTTTTTCGACTTTTTGTAAATATGTCATGAAGCAAAATCTCCAACTACTCTATAAACTGATCGTCATTAGTGTTGCATCTACCAGACTGTAAAAACCTTCATCGTTGTGTGTGAAGCTTCTTATAATAAAACCAACTAGACGCACTAATTTCTCAAATTTATTTTTAGAATAAAATTCTACATGTTTCGGACAGCTCCTGTGTCCATCATCAGGAGTTTTTCACTGTAAACACAGCAATGGTATATGTCATACAGATTTGCTGACAGGTTGCGAGCAAGCTGTCAGCAAACCTGTATGACATATACCATTGCTGTGTGTACAGTGAAAAACTCCTGATGATGGAGAGATTAACTGTCAGAAACATGTAGAGTTTTATTCCAAAAATAAATTTGAGAAATTAGTGAATCTAGTTGGTTTTTTTAGAAGAACTGATCACGATGCACGGTCACCTGAACGTCAAGTTCGTGTTTGAAGCTATTGGTCAATTTAGAAACTGCTGCAAGAATATCAGCGCTTTTGTTCAGGTGTCCTGTGCTGTGATAAATAAACAAGCTGAGATTTTTACTCATTTTTAAAATTGTTTTTACCGTGCAATGTAATATAATTCATTTTATACAACCAAAAACTTCCACATGCAGGTACTTATATATATACAATATTAATCCACTCCTACATATTTCGGCGATCGAAGGCCATCATTAGGAAGCCACGTCAGCCTTTAAAAGCGAATGAATTATGCTACAATGTGTAGTGTGAAAATACTGGCGAGTGTTTTAATACTACAGACTGGATTAAAATTCATTACGCTTCAAAGATTGATGCGTCTCACTGATGATGGTGGTCGACCGCCGAAACCTATAGCAGTGGGTTGATATTATATATATTGGATGTGTCCTTTGACGTGAAAGATGTTGGTTTTATCAAATGAATATTTTGCTCATATTTGGAGAGCCGTCCATAATACGTGTTATACCTGACAGCGAACAGATACCTTTTACAGCAGCATTTATACATGTAGAGCGTAATATAATAATAATAATAATAATAATAAATCCTTTATTATTAATATGCTGACACAGTAACCAGGCCATTTACAGCGATACCAAAGGTACATAAAGATAATACACTAATAACAAACAGCAAACGAAACACATATAAAAGACGTAATTAACAAATCGCATCTAAAAAGAGCATTAAAATATTACAGTTATTAAAGTAAATTCTTTTAATGTAGATAATTTTCCTGGGTATATTGATAGTACGTTTCCATTCATAATAATAATAGAAATAATAACAAGAAATTTCCACCAGCCTATGAACTTTTCTTTAGAACTCCTATAGATTAAGATCGGGTATATTACATAAGATTTAAGGCACTCTTATTTTTCCACCTGACATGTGCCTTCTCTGTATTCTGAACACAGTAATCCTGCTAAATAGAAATTTATTTATTGGTATCTATAATAAATAAGAGAAGAATTCTCTCTTCTTTGATGTGATGCCGTGTATTCCGGTATATATTTGCAAAGTTTGGAACAACATGCTTTCGTTATCGTAAGCGGCAGATTTCTGACAATTTACAGCAAATTTCTGTCAGGCCACATTCGGTCGCAACACAAGAAGCAATATTCTTCAAAACCACTGACTTTAGGTCAACGAACTGATTTTTCTCATGGCTGAGAATCAGTTTACAAATTAGTAGTGCCCAGAGCGAGCGGTAATTAGGCGAGCCAACTACAGCCATTCATTGGGCACTAATCTACACATTTCCTTGGGTGTGGAAGTAGGTGGTAGCTATAGCCGAAGTCAAAGACCTCTTAAAACAACTAGGTAATTCGGGAACTCGAGGACTGTATAGTTCAGTCGAAAGAATTATTGTTATTAATTTTAACACTAGCTTCTATTGTATAATTTTTATAAACAAGTTTGATAAAGAAATTAAAATAGATTCTAACAGGTTCGCCAGTTACAATCTAATTATATTTCCGGTTGCACTAACCAAATTAACTGTCACGCCACTGTATATAATCCCAATGTGTTCGCAAATTTAGGAAGCTAATTTAGTTACCAAAATGGACTCACTTTACAAGTAATTTTGTGGTTAGTCAGTACGGCTTACCTCTGGTCAACAGCCAGAACGCAATGTAGAATATCATCTCAGCAGCGAAGAATTCCCACTGAGTAATACTCTTCCTCCAAATGACAAAGAATTGTCGGTAAAAATTTCCAAATACATCGGCCGAAGTGTGTACCAGTCAGTCTCTTTCTCAGCCCAAAATTTCCTAGGATTATGTAGTAGCGCCGTGACAACGTCATGAATTTTTCGTGACGACTTAACACCCTTACATCATTTATTTAGTTCGCGCGTACCTTCCAATGTAGCAGATGTTAGATTCGACTAAGCAAATAATTATGAAGCAAGGTGCACGTTATTTCCTAGTTAAAGTATGTTACAAATCTGGTTCTTGTTGCAAACAAATTTTGATATCACGAAGATAGCTAGACGGTTACACAATGTTGCACTGCAATACAAATTTGTTAAAATGTGTTTTGCTTTTGTTATGTGATTTCGGTAAGTTTGTTCTTTGTTCTGTCATCAATAAGCTTCTTTCGGAACAGCTATAGGTTCGAAAACTGGGCAAAATTTCAACTCAACCAGAATTCATTCAACTCTAACACCTTTGACGATGAAAACACTGCTTTTGCTCACGACACACAAAGACCTCCGAAAAACTAAAATCGGAAAATACAGGAACCTAACATTGAGTAATTTACATTTGTGTGAACAGGACAGACCCAACTTCAACTGACGGCTGGGTCACTGAACGTCGCTGTGCCTACTGGCATGAGCAAGACATAGAGGCAGATTAACCTTTTGGCGCCGGAATTATTTTTTGAATTTTAGCACATCCTGTATATAAAATGTGAATAATACAGGGACCAAATACGTTAGATTTATGAAAAAAACTGCATTTTGAAGAGGAAAAAAGGAGAGTGTATACCATGTTTAAAATATTCAGTACCTATATTTGTTGAATAAATATATAAAATGCGACGTTTAGGGGTTAGCGGTGCGGTACGACAACTATAGTCGTCGTTAGGCGTCAAATGGTTAAGTATATGTCACATTCACCGTTGGCCAAAATCTGATACAGTGGCAAGGGAAATAAAAGAGAATATGTCAAAAACTCCTTGAAGTGTGGTTTACAAAAATATTCTGCAGCAAAAGGAACAGAAGACAATAACAGGAACAATAAATAAATGGTGGGTGAGAAGTTAATGAGAAATAATATTAAAGCAAATAAGAGAATAAAAGCAATATTAGATATTTCATAGGAAGACATCCAGAGACATTGTTAAATTTGCCTTAAGGAAATTTTCTGTAAGACAAGAAACAAGTCAATAGCACAAGGAGAAAACAAGAAGCGAAAATGAGAAATAAGATACATTGCAAGACGTAAAGAAAATAATAGAGAAGTAAAAGAATATTTTACCTACGTTTTACAAGAGCATGTTCGGGTAATCATCAAGGACGCTGTAGGAACATCTTCCATTATAGAAGAAACTCAAGAAAAAATGTAAGAATAGAGACGAAAGGAAGAAAAGGAGGAAATAAAGAACATAACAGTAAGACAAGTACGATACTGAAAGGAATATTACATCTTTAGAAGACGTCGCTGTCTCGAAAAGAACCTTGTCTGGTAACAATGAAGGAAGGCGTACTCGAAGAGACCATTAACTGCCCTTTATTGAGCCAGAAACATGAAGAGCTTCTGAAGTAAATTTCGATACAGTGAGGAGTTGTGTTGTACCACTAAGACATTCGTGTCACACTGATGAAGGTATGTGCGTTTTACACATTTGTATTTCAGCGAGTTTGCTAACTTGTCATTGACGTCTGTGATTTCCGATCTTTTGACAAGTACCCACAAAAGATATGAAAAGTAATTTAGTATGCACAGTATTTCTTAAATCGCCTTAGTAACTAATTAAATATAAGGTAAATCAGTCCCATTACAGGTCCAAGGTGCCCAGAGGGTTCCAGGAAGTTAAGGTTCCCATATTACGTGACAAAGGCCCAGGATGCTAGTAAGGTTGTCAGCCTTACGCACCGGCCGTTTTTGCCCCCAACAAATACCCCTGGTACTCATTTCTGTTAGAGGCTGAGTCGATCCCACGGCCATAGTGCGATCGGAAAGTTTATATCAATAAAAAATTCCAATGACACCAGCGACCTTCCGATTTGTAGCACAGCATCTTAACCACTGTGCTTCCGCAGTCCCCAACAAATTAAATATATATAAATATTTATAAAATATGTCTTAAACAAAATATCATAGTGTGTGGTTTAAGTCTTGGAAGAGTAAACTTTGACAACTGACAGATGCGTTATTCCTTGGAAGGGACAAGATTTTTTTTTTTTTTTAGAACGTTTCCACTTCTCGCTCCTTCGTATTTGAGACAGGATTAGCTTGAAGACAATGGCTTGAGGATAGTAGCAACTGGTGGATATGAGGCCTGTACTCTTATGGCTTGTTACGCAGCGAGGAGCTATAATTTCTTACAGACGTTTCGGGACAAACCAACGGTCCCATCTTCAAGGTTCATGAATCTTGACCCATGGATTCTTGACCCTTGAGGATGGGACGGAGAGGTTGTCCCGAAACGTCGGCAAGAAATTACCACTACTCGCTGTGCAATAACCCACGCAGTTCGCGGCGGAACCCTGAAGTCACAACCGGTGAATTTAATAAGAGCAGCGGAATTTGTATTTACTGGCTGATGCTTGTATTTGGAAAAACAATTTGGCGGGCTTTCTAGGAAGACTTTATTTTTATGAATTACAGTTTTAGGGTCTAAGTGAGAAGAACGCCGTAGCAACCTGGAACTTCGCAATAATTTCAGCATTTTCTGGAAGACAGAGAAAAATCAAAAACGCCTTTTTCACGATGGTCTGACTTAGAAATTTACTCAGAAGTACATCAAACACGCAGTCCGGCAAAACGATGATGGAAAATCTGTAATAGTTTCCTGACATTTGTGATATTACTTTCGACTCGCTACGGACTGGATGATCCGGTGATCAAATCCCGGTGGGGGCCAGATTTTTCTTACCAGTCTAAACAAGGGCCCACACAGCCTCCTATACAATGGGTAATGTAAAGGTAAAGTTCACCCTCGAACAGGCCACGACGGCCCAGGGAAGGAGTAGACGTGTGACTCTACTCTTTCTTTATCCTTGACGCTAGATGAGGGTGAGTGGTCAACGCCATGCCCCAACCGCTTTACTGCCATGAAGGAGACCCGGTACCCATTTTGTAGGAGGCTGGGCCGGCCCCAAGGCCTGTCTGGACGAGTGCGGAAAATCTCTCCTCCACCGAGCTTCGATCCCAGTACCGTCCAGCACGTGGGGAGTCCCAGGGGTAAACAGGCCGGGGCCTGATCTTAACCACCCACCCTCATCCAGCGTCGAGGTTAAAGACAAATTGGATCTATACCTCTACTCCCCCTCTGCGCCTGCAAGGCAGGTTACAGTGTGAAGTTACTTTTGTCCTGTAAAATCAGTCCCATTACAGGCCCGAGGTGCCCAGAGGGTTCCAGGAAGTTAAGGTTCCCAGATTACGTGACAACGGCCCAGGATGATGGTAAGGTTGTCAGCCTTACGCACCGGCCGGATTTTACCCCCAAGAAATATTCCTGGTACTCTTTTCTGTTAGAGGCTGAGTCAACCCCAGGGCCATAGTGCGATCGGAAGGATTATGTCAATGAAAAATTCCAATGACACCAGCTGGGATCGAACCAGCGACCTTCCGATTTGTAGCACAGCGCCTTAACCACTGTGCTACCGCGGTCACTTTTGTCCTGTTACTTTATTAATAATTTGAATTGCGTGTCATGTACACCATATGGACAACTTGAATTACATTGATACGAGATGTTCCATTGCACAGTTCATTTTCACACCATATTGTTTCTACAGAAGAGTCAATGAAATACTGTTTAATGATGCATACCATATACGCAGACATGCAGCACACATGTCAATCCCGGATTTGTAAATCAGATTAAAACTCTTAAAGCTTATATCAAATCTCACGATAGTTTAATCACTTCTTCGGTCCTAACCCAGACCTTCACCAAGCTTAAGCCTATTATATTCTGTGCGTGACCTCGTCCTGTCCACCGGTACAAATATTTCCATTCTTCCGTGCTTGTATGACTTGTGCCTGTCGCCCTCATGCTTTTATGATTAAATCATAACAGGTACGGAATTTTGAAAGCTGCGAGTGGATGCAAGTCACGGGTTGGCGTGCGTTTTGAAAAGTTGTCAGTCGTGCGGAGAATTCTTTTTAGCAACACAGCTGCAATTTCAAAACGTGGCTGTCTGCCGCAGATAAGCAGGTGGGGCAGGCGTAAATCATTGTCGAAGGCATTTGGGCTTTATGGAGATTTAATATTTTGTTAACGCTTAATTGCTCACTCTGAATGCAGAGTGGACTCTGATGAATGATGTGAAAGCATTTGTTTATATCGTTTTCAGTACAGAATTTTCCTGCATAATTAATATCTAAAAAAACCGCACCGATAGAATTTACATGTAGATGTTCAGAATAAGGTGATCCTAACCCTATAATTCCACGAGAAATAAGTATCCTGTTTCTTACCTTTATTTGAAAAATGGAAAATTTTTTTTCCAAAGGCAGTTCCATTTTGGGAGGTCCACAGGCATTTATCAGTCTAAGAAGAATTACATAAACGTGACGATTTGCGCGGAGTATTGGTGGAACGAATACTGACATAGGAAAGTGGGAGTATTTGGAGAAAATCCAAAGCAACTCGTGTAACTAAAATTTCGCACACAAAAAAAAAAACAAATAGTTTATTCCGTCTGGAACACAACAATATTTTATGATATTGGTATCTTACTATGGCAACATGTTTTGGTCTTTCTTTAGACCATCTTCATGCCAACATCCATAAGTGAAATGTACAGTCAATGCATGCTTCATACCTATATACGTTGGCCTGAAGATGGTCTAAAGAAAGACCGAAACAAGTTGCCATAGTAAGATACCAATATCATATACTAGTGTTGTGTCATTGACGGAATTAACTGTTTTATTGTGAGTATTGAAACACAGCGGGAGTCTTTGACTAAAATAAAAACTCACTAGAAATTCAGATCCCACCTCAGGGAGAACACACTCTTTATTCATTGCAAAAACCAGCCGGTTATTCCTGGCTGGTGGACAGAAGCCATTTTGTACCAACAATCGTACATCCTCGTATATGAGCTGAGGGAAATGCAGAGTTGCTCAACATTAAGTCTGGTGTCAGGCTAAACATAGTGACCACAGAGTTTTGAGGGTTAAAATTACAATCCTGTAGGTGTAAAATTTCAGTCTAGTAATCCTTTGAAATTACGTAAGTTTATGGTGTTGTAGGTTAAGACGCTCTGTGGTTTTGTATTACATAGGAGACCATTCTTGGAGCTGAAAATGGCTGCGTCCTACAGGATCTTTATCAAGATTTTGATAGTCATTGCAGCTGTTGTAGACTTTTGGTTGATAATTGCCAATAAACTTCCTTCCGGGCATTTCCTTGATGTTTGATCTTCTTATATATAATTCTGGTCCCGAATGAATAATCCTAGGCTTTTCAGGGTCACTCTTATTTTGGGAACCTCTATATGAGTTGTGGGTGTTAAATAACTACGGTACGAACGTACCTCCTGTGCGTAACCTTCGACCACTGAATTAAATAGGAACTTAGCATATAGATCTCAGTCGATATAGCGACTGACTATGGCCTGGATGGTCCGGGATCGAATCCCGGTGGAGACGAGATTTTCCGCCCGTCCAGACCGGCCCTGGGGCCCAACCAGCCTCGTGTACAATGGGTACCGGGTCTTTCGCGGGGGTAGAGGCGGCCGGGGCGTGGGGCTGACCGCCCACCACACCTAGTGCCGAGGTCCTAGACAGAGTAAAGCTATACCTCTATTCACCCTAAGGGCCGTCGTGGTCTATAGAAAGGGGAAAAACCTACCTACCTTATCATATAGATCTACCGTCGAAACTTGCGCTAGGCGCGTGACAAACCACGCTTCGTTACGGTGAGGTAGTGTGCGAGTAACGATATTTTACAGATGGGTTTTTAAATTGCTGCTATTGTGCTTGGTAAGAAAATTAGAAGAAAGTAAAGAATATGTTTTTTTGTGAAATAGGAGGGAACAGCCAACGCAACGTTTAACACATTAAGTGAGGAAAATGACAAAGATGGCAGAGTTACTTCACGCTGATATATTTACTTCAGGACATGCTTCGAGACCCGATAGGCTCGTATGGAGCTGTGTGTGATTTCGGACGGCTATTACATGGAAGAAAATGACACACAGACACAGTATTTTATTAATAATTTACCGTCTTGAAAGTAACCTCTTTAAGTAAGTAGTTTTTAGGCGCGTTCGCAAAATTGCGACAAACGAATATTAGCTTCATGTCTGTCCGTCTTTCCTCATGAAAAAACTCGGCTCCCACTGGATTGATTTTCACGAAATTTGATAATCAATTATTTTTCGAAAAAATGTCGCGAAAATCCAAGTTTCATTAAAATCGGAAAAGAATAACAGGCACTTTACATGAAGACCAATTTAAATTTTCGTTCATACATTTCTCATTTTTGCTGTAATGAAAGATGTTTCCGACAAATTTTGTACAGACACTCGAAGCACAAATTTTGTGTTCAGGAACTTCTTTTTTTTTTTCGAAAATCGTGCCGTTTATGAGACAATGTGGAAAAATCTTTTAGAGCCGGGCAGGCCACAGATGGCAATGGCGCATGCGCATTGCATGCTGGATACCTAAGGCTACAAACACACTCTCATTATATGCAATATTTGTTGATTTTCCACTGCAACATTGACTGCAAGAACGCGCCTCAGTGTTACGTTATACGTACATTGCATGTATCGTTCTGATTAATTTTAGAGTTGCTGTCATTTACGTTTTTGAGAAAATCAATTAAAATAAAACTGTATCGGAGATGTTCTTTGCAGCAATGGTAAATATTGAAATTCCTGTTAAATAGAATTTGAAAGAGATTTTTTTTTTTTTTGCAAAATAAATATTAACGGAACTTACAAACGACTTAGATGCAAATTAGTTCCCTTCTTACTGTATAAATGTGACGGTCTTACCTACTTCCAAAAAAATCGGAATTACACTAAGGCTACTTGATTCTCGGGTTTCGTGCGATAAAGCCCTGAGTGTCGCAGATTTACAGAGCATGAGACTTTAGGCAGACGCGCCAATTCTCTATCAGCATTTCAGCAGTCAGAAAATCATCAAAAGGCGTGACGAAATTTGATATTCAGAATAAACTTAAATACGTCTCTATATTTTTCAAGGAAAGATCGACAAGCGTTTCGAAGAATAGTTTGTAAACCACCTGCGAGGCTGCCGATGACCATCCTTCCGCTGATAACAGATTCAACACAAATGGCTGATTTTTCTGTAGCTCAAGGCAGAACTAATCTGCATTTTTACAACACACTTTAAATTTAAATTTTTCGGCCCATTAGGACCACGTTCCTTGAAGAAGCGAAAAACTGTACTTGTTTTTATACATTTGTGTTACCCGTAAATAAAAAAAACATACATATACTGAGTAAGCCAGTTCGTCTATTTAATACTGTTTCAAAATAATTTTGTTCTTCTTACTGTTGCTGCATTAAAGATTACAGTATGCAAATTTTACGTTCATGTGACCGTTCATCGTGATAAATTCTTATAATAGAACCAACTAGATGAACTAATTTCTCAAATTTATTTTTGGAATAAAACTCTACATGTTTCGGACAGTTAATCTCTCCATCATCAGGAGTTTTTTCACTGTACACAAAGCAATGGTATATGTCATTCGGGTTTGCTGACAGCTTGCGAACAGGATCAGGACGGAACGAGTTCCTTTCTGATCCTGCTCGCAAGCTGTTAGCAAACCTGTATGACATATACCATTGCTGTGTGTACTGTGAAAATCTCCTGATGATGGACAGAGGAACTGTTGAAACATGTATATTATTTCAAAAATAAATTTGAGAAATTAGTGCATCTAGTGCATCATGCTGATTTATGAATTTGCTTAGTACCATGTGCTTTTCTTTAGCACAATATTATACAATTGGAAATAGGTAAAAAATAATCCAGTAGGTATAAACTGTGTCGTGACGCATCCCATAGATTGTCTGTATAGACGGAAGCTTACAAAGAGTAGCACGAGTCTTACATTCCAAGAATCTTTGTATTTCAATTATACTAAAACGCTCTGGTCCTAAGATTTTTTCAAGTACATCGATGCCATTTGTCAGGCAGCTATCGTATATTTGTTATTTGACATATAGAACCTGTGATGGCGTTTTGGTAGTTCTGTATGTACGCTCTTGACAATGACCATAAGGCCGACAATTATAGGTCTAACCAAAATACAGAATTGCTTTTACTGCTGTCGTATTTCATGTCATTATGTATGTTATGTTCTTGTTCTAATTCTGTGCCAGTCTCTAGAGAAATTCGATATATTTCTGCGTTACATAATGGCGGCTGTTACGTAGTGACTGTGGATGGGAGACGTCAGTGAGCAGACGTGCAGCTGGGAGTCGGCAAACGCTGATTTTAGGCGCGTTCGTGACTATTAGCTTTGTTACTTTTCTCTGTTCTTCCGTCTGTCTGTCGTTTGTTTGTCTTTCCTTCTGTCTCTCTGTACGCATGAAAAAACGCAGTTACCACCGGACAGTCCTTTTTACAGGAGTCTTCCCGTTGTGTTGTAGTATAAACAAAATGATCGTTCAGTCAAAACACAACAATATATTCAGTAAAATGAAGTCTGCTACATGTTCCGGCTACAAGTAAACATCATCAGGCAGACATTTAAGTACATGGACATGACATGTTCAGTGCTTGCAGTATCGGATCCCGTATTGTATACATGTACATAGGCTGTGTAGAATTCCAGACATGTAGCAGACTTCACATTATTGAATACGTATATTGTTGTGTTTTGACTGAACGACATTTTTGTTATACCATTGGACAGTTTTTCTCGAAATTGTATATTTTAAGAGTTCTTGAAGGTTTGTTGAGCAGATTTAGATTTAATTAAAGTATGAAAAGAACGGGGTAATTTTCACGAAGAAATATGTACATTTATGTTAACATCTCACTTATTTCTCCTTAGACTGACCAATGTTTCAGACAAAGGTGTAGAGAAAATCAAAACACACAATTTATTTTGCACAATTGCTTTTGCAGAAATCCGTGCCTTTTATGAAATAATGTAGACAAAATGTTGTATAGAACCGAACAGGCCACATATAACAATATAATATGGCGCGTGCGATTTGCATGCTGGGTAATTAAGACAAGAAAACATATACACCCATAATGTTAAATACTTGTTGATTTCCAATGCAACGACGGTTACGCCAACGCGATTCAATATTTCGTTATGAGTATATTTGCCTATCATGTTACGATATATTCTCGAAACTATATGGCGTGACTGAGGAAACCAGCGAAAGTTAGAATCCGTAATAAAAGTTTATTACAAACAAACATATTCACAAATAAATAGTGTAAATTTATATTATTTGTGCGTGTATTGGTATATAATAAACATGTTTTATTCAATGTGCACGCTATGAACATAAAAGTTAGAATCCATAATTTGGGACCTCACATTTGGACCTGCGGAGGGACAGTTATTCCAGGAATTTTGGTGCGAGGATTCTCTTCTGTCGTTTTTGAAAGTCGTCAGTTTTAGAGGACGGAGATGGGTGCATTGCGCTCCCACTGGGTGTAATGGAAATACCCCCTGTGCCACGTAGGTTGACATTTCATTTGAAAGTATCGCATATATTCCCCCCCAGTGAAAGGCCATCTGCCGACTAACACGAACGCGGAGCGATCCAGTAACAATATTTATGTAACAGTTCAAACAAGTTTCCATCTTAAGTAAACAGACTTCCACTCGGGAACCGACGGTTCGATGACAATGTTCTGCATGCAACACTGCGCTTAGATATACACTCTTTAAACCTCCTGATGTTAACTGAGCCTTCAAGACACGTATCTAAGCCCTACTGTTGGACGCTAACCAGTGCCAGCTGAACACACATGCCTGGGATTTTAAAAATGACATGGCATTTTAAATCATACGCCCTTTGGACTTTATCCTTCATCCCTTGTTTCATTAAAAAATTAAAATAAAGTATTACGGGGATCGATCCTCTCTGCCGAAAAATCGTGTTTTAAATTTTGCCTTCGATATAGGGTGATAGACCGAAGTCGAAAATATTCCAGCTTCTTATGTTTATTGGACCGTGCGTCATCTTGATAGTTGAGTAAAGAGAGACCGACTAAATGTCACTTGCTTTATTATTTCTTTACTTAATGCTCAACATGTTTCGGATGTTAATACATCCATCCTCAGGAGCTTGCGACTTATGTGTTGAGTTATTTCATGGGTTGTATTGATCTGGTTCG
>Ga0123357_10006896_pt1 | contig 13951 bp, 6 predicted proteins | sample TergutEmb28metaG_FD_89873 | JGI IMG/M metagenome (GOLD analysis project Ga0123357, IMG submission 89873) | Embiratermes neotenicus P4 segment gut microbial communities from Petit-Saut dam, French Guiana - Emb289 P4 | ecosystem: Host-associated > Arthropoda: Insects > Digestive system > Gut ... | reverse complement strand
TGTCACTCACAAATTACTTTGATGTTATGTACAGATATTAACATTACAGAAACCACATATTCCTGCCAGTTTCAATATGTATTTGGTAATCAATAAGTGAGTAATAGCTGTTAAAGTTTCAAAATTCTCTGGCCATTATCTCCGTAACCGTTCAACTTTGGATATAGGTGTTTTGGGTTGTATCGGTATAGTTTGACCTAAGGAACACCCTCCCGAAGTCTGGCACATTCCTCCTGGGACATCCTGTATATAATATAGTGTTTGAAATTCACAGTGAATATTTAAGCTTTCTAAGAAAACAGTTTTCACCATAAAATTTATATCTTTCTTTTTTTCTTCCTAGTGTTGATTACGAAATTCTCAAGTGAGGGCACGTAATTGACCAAAGACGACGGGTGTCAGTTTATGAATGGAGACGGCAACAACCGCCCCTTCCAAGACACTGGCCCCTGACATGTAGCTCAAACGGAAGTAAAGAGTAAGTCTAACAGGATATTATATTTATGTATCATTTTATGAAGTTCTTAAGCTGTAACTTATTGTCGCGGCAGGGAACACAGGCTGCAGAACACCGAATAGTGGGACGATTAGCGAATGACAAACCGAGAGGGACATGCAAGAAAGTGACGTTTAGTTTTCTGCTTTATTTCACGACGTCTTTAGTAACTCAGGAGATACAGCGTATATTTCAGTGTTTCCCAACTAGGGTTCCTCAGATCACCGTTAGGCGTTCCTCGAGAAACTGTAGGCGAAGCAAACATTTTTGAGATACTGCGAAAAATTGATCGTGCAAGGTGTTATTCCTGTTAGAGAAATTGATGGTAGAATTAAAGCTCTAATGTTTTGGTGGATTTATTTTTGTGGAACTTCAGATCTAATTTTGTTTCTGTGTTTAAGCTTATACATTTTGAGTAGGAGATTTGTAGGTAGTAGTATAGGGTAACTAATGATGATACTACCACAATTAATGATGATACTACCTTAATTTTCATTGACATAAAATCCTTCCGATCGCACCATGGCCCTGGGGTCGACTCAGTCTCTAACAGAAATGAGTACCAGGACTATTTCTTGGGAGTAAATGCGGCCGGTGCGTAAGGCTGACAACCTACCACCATCCTGTGCTGTTGTCAGGAAATCTGAGAACCTTAAATTCCTGGAACCCTCTGGGCCCTACAGGCCTGTAAAGGGACTGCTTTACCTTTACTACCACAATTATTGCTAGTATGGTTACATTGTTTGTAATTATTGCTTGAATAACAATTCATTTTGGTAGGAACCCAAGGAATGGAGGAAACCCACCTAAAGATAACAGTGACGCGAATTTTATCAGTGTGGTTTCTTTTTTTGTTATTATGGCATGATTAATAAACGATGTTCTGGATATCTTGATAGCTGATACTACAGTTAGTGCTAGTGTTGAGTAAATTGCAAAATACACTATTCATAAATTTTCGCTTGCAGTTAGTGCAATTAATAATGATCCAGTATGGTTGATGGATAAGTAGGTTAGGATCTTTCGTATTGAGGTTTGGTTTAATCCTCCAATTTATCCTACGATTGTAGATATCAGGATAATTGTTAATGTAAAAGTATTATTTTCAATCAGGTATGACTTTAATATCAATGGGGCGGCTTTGTGCACTGTAATTAATAGTGCACACTTTTCTCATCTCACTCCTTCCATTACTCCTGGGATTCATCAGTGGATAGCTGCTGCTCCACTTTTAACAGGAGAGGGGTACAGATGATTATTGGTGTGTATGGGTTTCTCTCAAATGTGAATAAGTCATCTGTTAACATCTTCATCACTACTATGAATAGTAGTGTTACTGAGGCGAGCACTTGTACAATGAAGTATTTTAATGGGCTGAATGATATTAGATTGATCTCCCGACCTATTCATGCTCCTATATATATATATACACCCCTTGAATTATCGCGCGAATTTTTATCCGGAAATTGGCAATTCTCGACTAATCCCCTTGCGGTACAAACAACATCCTTTTTTTTATTTTGGTTATTTCATACTTACGGCTTATATTTATCTGTACTGTGTTGTGCCTTCATTTCTTACTTTTATGCGGCCGCCATAAGGGTGGCAGCAGAAAGGCTTCGCGTTATTGCCCTTCGCTAGCCTGCAAAAGTTTTAGTAAGCAGAGGTTCCTCGGGATGTGAAAAATCATATAAAGGTTTCCTCCACGGGAAAAAGTTTGGAGAATGCTGTTCTGATTCTTGGACGGTAATTGATAGTTTGGAATAAACCTTAAAGGCAGATATTGTGACCTAATTGCATGCATTATGCTTTATGCGAAGCATCTGAAACAAACCTGCGACGAAACTCATAAAAGTCGTTTTCGGACAGAAGTTCGAGTCGGGACCTCCTGGAAATGAAGTAGGGGTGATAACCGTACGCTCTTTTCAGTTTATTTTTGCTAGTATGTCAAAGTAACATTGAAGATGGAGACTATGAAGTGGATGTAATGTAGAGTTAGAAAGTGTTTGACTGAATAACTTGCTTCGTTTTATTACACGCCATGGCGCATCGGTTGGTAGGTTCATTTCTGGACTGATAACTCTGAATGAAGTGATAATTTGTAGAAGTAAATAAATAGTCTATATACTTCTGGCTTTCACTTTCTAAATATTTTCGTTTTTATATTTTTATATCCTTTCTTCCCGATTCTTCGTTTCGTTGTTTTCCCATCTACCCAGATCACGTTTAAATTTCTCTAAATCCGAAAATCTTTAACCTTTTAAAGCCTACTGGTTACGTGATGCACCAACAAGTTTAACTTTCAACAATTGTACGCTCTGCCCACACAGTATTTATCTGTTTTGTAAGTATCTCAGAACAAACAGCGACTTGTGCCACTTACAGCATAAACTGATGGGTTTTTATAACCGATACGAAAAGTGTTTACTGCGCGGTAGGAACGGGGTCTTTAAAGAAAGCAGTCTGTGCTTCGTCTTTAAATGGTTAATATACCTAGATTTATAATACAACCATTTTTAGATCTAAAAGAACTTGGCAGGTTTCAGAGAAAAGGGGAATAGGCAAGACTGTATCAGTAACATTAATAATAATATTATTAAATATAGATACTTTTTGGTACGTAAATTTAAAACGGTCCAAAAAATATCTTTATTTGTACGTACGTATGTACTGCGTTTACTGTAGCACTTGTACATGAAAAAGTGGCATGATTAGAATTATTTCTGAAGGTTTATAATAATAATACTAATAATAATAATAATATAAAAATGTATATGTACGCTTATCCATAGAGGATAGGTGGAAGGAAATTGATGGTCTCAACGAATAAACAAAACTAGTTAGGTCGTGTACGTGTAACAATTTTGAGACGCATTCGGATCTATGCATCCTGGATTCCTTGTAAGTAATCCTTCCATATTACCACATGTAGTTACACTTCTTGTTAATGTTCAGAATTGCACAAATATTGCTGAGTGTTATTATTATCTTCAGGGGCCTGTTATTATATTCTTTTGCAGAAATTATCAGTTATATGCCTTCTACAATTATTGTTAAATTTATCTGTCACTTATAACCTGAAATCTTCACCCCTCGAAATATTTTGCAGTTGCTGGCTTAACAAATATTTCTTTCACACTTTATTTTTATGTTCATAATATGTCAGCATAACAGATTTCCTGTTTTTGGATATAATCTATACGTGTTAAACATTGTGATTATACTTTTTCATTTTTCTATATTATACTTCATGTGAATCGCATGACGAAATAAGGTAATTGCTGTCCATTAAAATCATTTCCGATTATGGTGAACTGCATCCATTTTTTTAATCATAAATATAGCCCTTCTTCTGATCCATAGCGTTGAAGTTTTCACTAATTTTGGGTAATATACGCGTTTCGACACTACTGTGCGTTATCGTCAGTGGACACTGGTTTATCTGTTGTGTTGATTGGCGAAAGTGCAAGGCAGCGGACCAGAATAGTATTGCACATCATACAGGCCTTCATGTAAATTGCATGTCATTTTCGCCGATTAAAAAAAAAAACTTGAATTTTCTTGACAGGTTTAATTACCCCCACTTCCCGCTCCGGCCACACTATACTATTAAATTTTTACAAATATCTTTTCAGACATGACGAAGTTAAATTTCTTATTGCAAATTTGCGAAGGCGCTTTAAAAAGGCGCGGTAACATTTAATTGGCTAGAGAAAACGTGGTAACACGTATGATACTCGTAATCGATAACCTGTTGAAATTAAATGCCAACTGCTACTACATGTTCTTGAAGCGTTTAAACATGTATATTTCACAGGTAAATTAGTGGTTATTCGTGAAAGTAAGACAGCAATCTAAATACATCCCTACACACACTTTCAATAGAACTTAATTTCATTATGCATGTTTCGGAATTATATACAAGCCAATTTCTGGGATGCCTCTCACGAACAAACTTAAACATTTGGTTACAATTTATATTAATCTTATGTCTATTGGACCGTGTATCATTGTGATGGTTGAAGAATATCCGTATCCCTGTTGCAGGCTGAAGCCTGTAACACGGATACAACTCCAACCCAACCACACCGAAACTCCAACACACATCGAACCAAGAACAATATGACCAATGTGGTAATTCAACAGAATAGTCGCAAGCTCCTGATGATGGACATATTAATGTCCGAAACACATTGAGCACATAAGAAGTAGAATAAAATAGCAAGCGACATCGAGTTGGTCTTTTATTCTTCAACCATCTGTATTAAATTCACAAAAATCAATCGGTTACCTTCAAGAATATTCGTGTTTCAATTTGGAAATGAACGGATTGTAATCAGCTAAAAATTACTGAAACATTTCATTCCTTCAGATTGTGTATTCAATCATTGGAAGAGAGAGGCTCTTTTGAACAGCGATAGTCATTTATCATCTATTAATTGCAATCATCACATGTCCCCAGTTTATATATATACGTATATATATATAAAGGTAAAACAGTCCTATTACAGGCCTGGACAGTCCAAGAGGGTTCCAGGAAGTTAAGACTCCCAGATTTCGTGACGACGGCACAAGATGTTGGTAGTTTGTCAGCCTTACGCACCGGCCACCTTTACCCGCAGGCCCATTGTGCAATTGGAAGGATTTTGTGTCAATGAAAAATCCACTGACACCAGCTGAGATCGAACCAGCGACCTTCCGATTTGTAGCACAGCACCTTAACCACTGTGCTACCGCGGTCCCCCTATATATATATATATATATATATATATATATATTATGACAGGCTTTTCGTTAGCCTATATATACTCAGTGTTTTGCACGAATTACTCGTAGTTAAGGCAACTTCCTCAGCTGAGGGAAGTTCGTTTTGCTTTTCATAGTTAAGTAGCATTTAACAATTGAACGTATCCCCACAAATAACCTATCGCTTTGACGTTACTGGGTAAAGTATGTTAATGATTTTTTAAGTATAATTTGCAATTAAGGTGACAGTGAAAACAAACCCGAAACTGTACTTTGTGACAACGACGCTGACTTACTGAACGTTAGTGCAAGTGGTCAAGTTACCTCCATGCTTAAATCAGTCGTAAATGTGAAACTGTGTTCACTTCAAGTGCCATTACCACCTTAACCACGAAGATAAATCTGACAGCACTGTATGTTGTTAGGAAAATTAAGGATGGTTATAGCTTCCGCACGGAGGCCTTCGGAAATTCACTTCCCGTTCCAAGAAGGCTGTCGCGCAACTCCGGCGAGTACACTGCACTAGATCATTTTTCAAAATCACATAGTTCACCCTCATGGGGTAGGTTTGGGGAAGAGGTAATTTGAAATTTTATAAATTTGTAACGGAATAATGGTTGTAGGATGCAATCCAAACTTTGATTTGACAGAACAGAGATGTGGCAAAACTAATGTTGCTGAAATCTAATTTTTAAGTTTCAATAGGTACAGAAAATTAGCCAAAAATTAAAACCATACCTAAGGAAAGAGGTGATATTCATACAGAAAATAGAAGAATATGTTTTCCTAATTTCAGAACTTTCGGTCATATTTTACTATGTGTGATAGATATAGTGACAACCACAGGAAAAATTGAACCTTGAGATTCATTTTGCTTTTAAGATCATTAGGAAGGACACAGTAAAAAAGCTGTAAATCTATTTACCTGTTAGAAAATAATAATCATTGTAGTTGTAATTAGAAAATCTTTGTAAGCTGAATATTTCATAAAAAACGCGTTTCCTTGAAACCAGCTTTCTGCTGTTAATTTAAAAGTAACGCATAGCATTCTCACGTGACTTTCCTTTCAGATACACACCTTTCTATATACCATTATATTCGCTAAATATTACCGTTATTGACTCTGTACTTCAAATTCGTATGAGTAGAATCAAGATAATTGTCGTATATTGAATACGCTGTTCGTACAATCATATCTACAATCATGCATCCTGTTCCAAGTTGAGCATATATATACCTAATAAATCTTTTGTGGCTTTACATCCAAACTGGGACCTAGACCACCTCATTGTTGGGGTTTATAGATTACACACACACACACACACAAGTGCAAATACGCACGCAGTGGGACTCCTGTCAACGAGTGATCAGCCCACCGTAGAGAGCGCTACCTACACGACATACAGTAGGCACAAGAGACGAATATCCATGCCACCAGCGGGATTCTAAATAGCGATCCCAACAATCAAGCCACCTCAGACCCACGCCGTAGACTACATGGGCACCGGGATCCACACAGTTATCATTACACTTTTAAATATTTAAGTCTTTGTAATTATACATTCCTGAGTGTTGCATTGAGATGGTAATTACTTCTAGTAATAAAGGGCATGCCCATCCCGCTTACAATATGCAGTAAAGATTCCAAAAATTAGCAAGTCTTTACAAATTAAAGAGACGCTGATTTAGAGGAAGGCAATTCAGAACTTTGCAAAGAAGTTGGAACAGATGTGACTACCATGCATAAGAGAAAAGAAAAATATCTACGACCAATTATCGAACAATTTAGTTTAGCGGTAGTGGAGCAGACTTGCAATAATGTACCAAAGTAGAGTAGAGTTTGTCCTGTAAACAACACGAAGGCGTATGGGGAAATAAATTTTGGCGCCGCACGTCTTTAAGACCGATACCCGATGCAGGTGAGTGTTCAGCTTCACACCAAGGGGAAGCTCCATCGTTATCGTTTGAGTGCGGAGGTGGCAGTTTTGGTGGAGAGAAAAGTCTCCTGCACCTGTCGGTAATCGAAACAAACTTTTCTAACGCACAGCCCATATTATGGATAAAAATGTGCACTTAATTTTGAAGTGTTTTATAAGCTTAATAGAGCGGTAGTCTGACAGTCATGATCAACGAGTTGCCAAAGTTATTCTGTATTACTCCAATAACCTACAGTCTTCGTGAGACTGCCCAAATTTTCCCCAGATTTCGTTTAGGGTAATTACGAAATATTTCCATGAAATAATAAAATAATTGATTCTTAAAACTCCTTACTTACCCACCGCTCGAAATAATTTTGCCATGCACCAAGCCCTTGGTTTACATCCTGGTTTTGTTTCTGAAACAGTGGGAGTAATGACAGATGATATTTCCATAAGAAATAATGGAATAGTTAGAGAGTAGCGTAACAGAGCGCAGCCAGCCAAAGGACATCAAACCGAAAATGAGAGGACTTCAATTAAGAAGTGGCGTATATTTACAAGGAGTGCAAAAGCAAAGGTTTGAAATAAGTGTGGCGTAAAACAGGAGATATGCGTACTCTTCGTCTTGACATAATATTTGCAGTTATTAGGAAGTGGGTAATTAGTCAACTAGCAAAACAAGAAATAAAATGAATGACCGGATGAATGAATCAATAAATAAACCAGGCCAAAAAACTCTCTAAAAATAAAATTTTTTATCTCTTGTTATATTCTAAATTCTATTAGAAATTGAAAGACCATTCTCCTCTTAATTTTGTGTAAATAGAGAGGTATGGGGATGCAGCAAGCCATCTAACATTAAGATTCTCCAAACATTCCAATCAAAAATGCTCAGAATGATCAGTAGTGCCCCCCGGTACGTCTCCAACCAAACCTTGCACAACGACTTCGAAATTCCGTACGTAACTGTAGTGATTAGAATCAACACCAACAAATAAAAAATCGCAGCAATGCGCACAGTAATCAAATGATTAGAACCTTCTTCAACCCCTCAGTCGACAGACGACTCAAACGGTTATGGCCGGAAGACTTAGCTCAATAGCAAAGCTCCAGTGAACCATCGATGGATGGTGCCTGCCTCACGACCTTTTCTTACTTCAGCTTTACTAATTACTCTGTCTATGTTGAGTAGCTTGTAACTTGCAATATACAATAATAAAAAGTAGAGAGGCACGTTCGTACTCTAATTCGTTAATTTTTGACATTATACTTTCACTAGGCCGTGCCTTATGATCACATATGCCTGCTCAGACTTGTTTCAAACTGGAAGAAGGTGAAATTTCCTTGTGACAACGCCCTGCTCTCAGAATTCTCGTTATTTTTAGGCACTTTCTCTAAATGGCTAAAAGAAACTACCAACTTGATCACGTCTTATTACTTTTCCACTGCAACAGTTGTTGCACAAAGGCGCCTCATTGCCACGCTCAACGTACATTCCCTGTCTTGTTGTCATACGGCTGCTTGAGAGCCCAATTTCCAGTCACACAAAAGCATCAAATTTGTCTTGTGTAAAGTATTTGTATTTTAATAACAGGAGTAATTAAATTACAATAAAAGAAAATAATGTAGCAAAATTTTCGACAGTAGCGATGCAGCATTTTACTGGCAAGCATTAAATGAATGATCACGGGCCGGGTAGCGTAGTCGGTATAGCGACTGACTGCGGGCTGGGCGGTTCGGGGGTCGAATCCCTTTGGGGGTGAGATTTTCCGCACCTGTTCAGACCGGCTCTGGGGCCGACCCAGCGTCCTGTACAATGGGTACCGGGTCTTTTCCGGGAGTAAAGAGTGGCCGGGGCGTGACGCTAACCCCTCGCCCTTTCTAGTGCCGTAGTCAAGAAAGAGTAGAGGTATACCTCTGCTCCCCGTATGGGACGTACGGCCTGTACAGAGCTTCAGTGCCTTTACAAGGGTGTACTTTACCTTTACCTCTTTATTAAACGAAAGAAAGGAGGAATATATAAGGAAAAAACACTAAGAAGGCGAGGTTTAAGGAAAATAAAAGAAAACGATGATGAAGTATTATCACGATATAAGTAAATTTTAATATTAAAGCTGAATAATATTGGTAATATATTATTATTATTATTGGATATATCTTTAACGTGATATATTATTGGCCTGAGAGATGATGTTACTCAGAAGCTGGAGCCACAAACTGAATAAGGAAAGAAAGAGTCAGACGTAGTTTTGGGTTTGTCGTAGCACAGAATCTAATAAAATGGCCAAGGGTTTCATTAAAGAAACTGGAACATTTATAGTAAAGATAAAGAAAGACTTCCAAGACGGTGGCAGTATCTGAACACGAGACTTACGTAAACAAAAACGAGGAAGATGGCGGGATGTTTGAAGTTACTGAGGTAAGCAGATGTCAGTGTGGACACGTAGACACCACTGCAATTTCAAGCAAGGAGCTTGTTGGATCGGTTTTGTACGATGCAATGTCGTCTTTGGTCTTAATGTGCATCAATGCTGTTGCGTATTTAAACAGACACGACAACATCCTAGATTCTGGTGATAAATAAACTGCAGATATGTAGATGGGATTACGTATGCATGATATCTATTAGAATAAGAATTATCTGACACGAAATAAAATTTTATGGAATTTGCAAGCATAAGGGGAAAAAATACTGGAAGCAAAATGAAATACACATCGTCAGCATACACGTTGTCCTCAAGCCGTGTTGTTGGTGTGAATATGAAACATAAGGTATCAAACACGGGACAATCGTTACGATATACTTATTTCTTAATTTGTTGTTAATTACTTTAAAGATAAGGGATACTTGAATGTATGGTAAAGCGATCAATCATTCTCTTACTCGCGTTGAATTGTTTAGTCTTTCTAAGTACAGGCTACTGAGAAGTGTAATCGCAGATTCTAACAGTAACAACGAGAAGTTGGTCACAGAGTCAGTAAATTAAATTAGTATGTAAATTGAGACACTTCACAGAGCTTCAAAATATAAACCAACTACAGCCGATGCCACTTCATCGTAGTTACACCACTGGAACGTAATTTAATTTGAGCTACATGCAGCTGGGGGCTCCGTAAGGCCGGGCGTGCGTTGTAGAAATCGATTTCTATCAGTGTCACTCGATTTAAACTGAGACATTATGAGATAATTCTTAGTCACTGATTCTGTGACCCGTAGGTTGTTACAGTAAACCCTGAAATTCATTACTACACATTCTTTTTAGTAAAAGTCAGAAACTCCAAGAAGAGTACACACAAAATCTGGATGCTGTAATGTGAGCTGTAGATTACTACACTTGTTGGTGGACACCCGAATCTAATGTGACAGTTATTACGATTTCATGTTTGCTACTGATATCAGCGATAGATATGTTAACTATTAGTACAAAAATCACACTATTTTCAGTTGTTTGCAGCTGATTTTTATGACGGATACGTTAACTATCGGTACAGAGAACTCTCTGTCTTTATTGCTAATGTTTGCTGCTGGTTGCAGGGAAGGTGCCTTAGCTCTTATTGTGCAAATTATTTACCAGTGCTACAAAATAGAAAATCCTTAAAGAAGACCTACAAAGCGGAATCCTGCACGTTGACCTACACAAGGGTCCAACATCCGACGGTTCCGGTAATATACACACAACAATACTACTTTTATAATTTTATATTTCATATTTACACAAAATGAAAACACTTTTTAAAATTTAAATTTATAACTATACAAACTCTCTTACTCTACATACGTCTGTATGTTTCTTGTATCTGATACCCATCTTTATATTTATGTGCACTTGTAATGTATTTTGATGTGAAATGGAGAACTCCGTCTTGAAAACTGCAGTTCTAAGGTTTCTGCATTTTTGTTGTTGGACGAGGCCTGATGATGGTTTGAAGCCAGAGCCCAAATTAGTCGCCTACAAAATAATTTTAACGTTTGTTTTATATGGCGGACAGTGAATGACTATATTTTGTGATCTGATAAACAAAAGGAGGTGTCTCGTATGATTGTTGTTATGAAGTCAGCTTTCTGTTGTGAAATTATGTTGTGTAGCTTTTTACATATGGACGAAGTTCCCTCCGAAATGTTGGTGCTTACCTAGAAAGTAACACATTCGTATTCCCGAAGGAAAAGGCCTTTGTTGTAACTGCAATGGGTGCTGGGGCAAGTAGAAGAAAATAACTTGTAAGCCAAGAGTCAGAACAGTTAATAGTGGTAAGTAGCTAAATTGACATTATTATTGCAGTTCGAGGTCGCTGCTGCCATGTTACATTAGTTTAGCGGAAAGTTACCGAAGTTTTGGGGGAACTTACTGCACCTATCTTTAGAGTAGCTGACATTTGTTGCAGTCTACGTTTTATATTTGTATATATCTCATGACGTCATTTAGCAGTTGCCTTTGCTTTAATATTTTCCATTCAGTTTTACGATCGCTTATTAATTTATCTTTCGCTTGATTATTGCCGTAACAGGAAATCATGTGAAATTTTGAATACGAAACCTACAGAATGCTAGTTATGATTTACTATAGTGTAGCCTAACATATCACACCATTAGGCTTAAATCTGAGCAACGATATTGGATATTTATCGGTAATACTTAAAACCAACAAGAACTGCCAGTGACTAGCGGAGGTGTGGTTACAATTAGTTTTCCTTGAAATATTAATAACAGTTAGGTTTTCTGACTTCAGTTCGGGATTAGACAACATTTGTATTTAATTATATTTCTTACTACCAAATACCAATTATGTCTGCATGTGCTTAGAAGTTTAGAGCCTTCACGAGAAAAAAATTAACAGTAACGAATTTAGGGTTTTTGCGTTAGGTGGCTAACGTTGTGGACAAAGGCTACGTGAGCAGGCTTAAGGAATTAGAGACCTGGCAATGAAGTGCAGCAAACTGTGCACAAAGTAACGTACAACATTTTGTGTTTCGTATTATTTATTCATAACTTAACGACATGAAATACGTAATTATTTCTTACGGTGTCAAAACGACTTTGCCAATATCTCCAGTAGGTCAGTGGTTTATTAAGAAAGAGATGTAATATGCTTGAAGATAGTTAACGTAAAATGCTAGTTTGGGCAGCTAACAGACATGAGAACTGTTGTCGATATGTAACGTAAAACATCTGTGAGGTTGGTATTTCAATGCTTTTACTTTCAGAAAGTTGGCGGTTTTCTATAAGTTCTAAAGTTTACCGCTTCCTCTAGCTTTTTTTTTCTATTCCTCCCTAGATTCTTACGGTTTCTCCGTTAATTGGTAAAACATACAAACATAATTAATTTTCAGACCACGCAGGATTACGGCCCTGGAGACCACCTTATTAATGTCCATCGCTTTTCCAAACCCAAATATTATACGTTAGGTGTTGTTATTGAGGCTGCTTATCGTCTGAAGTGGGTCTCTGGAGAAGGCAGTGACTGCTTGTTCTGCAAGTTATGATGGATCTGACAGCGCCCGAAGCGTGATCCGTTTGCTGACAAGGAACAGATTTCCTTGTACATCCACCGCTGATAAACGTTCCTACATTTCACTTTTTTCATCAATGAAACATTGTTGGACACTGGGCTGCACCCGAGAACTGATTTAGCTGGGAATATTTAAAATGTATAAATTCAACGTGACTTTACAGCGTAAACGAAGGAAGAATTCAATCCTTCCCCCACTTCGCACGAGATATCTTAATTGCTCACGATATTTTCTATTCTACGCTGAATGGTTTTGCAAATTGAGTTCAGTGAAAGTAACATATCCGTTTGTCAGTATATGATAACATAAGATATATCAGAGTATCCCATCTTATTTCCCTGTTTGCAAACCTCCAACCGGCAGTGATAATTCTGGAGAATGACACCACCTCCTATGTATATCAGTGCAGTTCTACGGGCTGACATTCATCTTAGGGAATGAAAGTTTATTTCTTTGTTTGTTAAATAATTTACATTTGTCGAACCTCAGTGTTGGTCGTTGCCATTTGCAAACCTGTAGTAGAATTTATTATTCATTTTAAAGTTTAAAGTATCGAGCATAAGAATTGTATTTGCATTTGTTGGTTGACTGTAATTACATGAGAACTCATTCCTTTCTGTGTCCATCCACGGCTATCAGAGTATGTAGGAAAATCGCCACGAGCAGAATCACAGCCCGATCTGTTCAGTTAGACGTAGTACCTGACAATAAAGCCACGTAAATAATTTTATGCTCAAATTCTCTTTTCATGTTGAAATAAGAAGAAAAATATAAAAAATCATCCTGTGTTCAAGAAAGACCTACGTTAATGGTGGACAATATTGTATTGACAGGTTTTATTCTTACTTTAGACCAGGTAATTTTTAAATCCGGTCAGGGAATTTTGCATTGTATACAAAGCTGACACTCCCGAATTTCTCTCTGAATTTTCATCGTTTTAAAATTTTGGTTATTGTGCTGATTTTTGTAATTTGTAGTATTGGGAAAGTAGCATTTGTAAGTTCTGAGACACGTAATTCTCCCGATTAATCCCATTACTTGTCTCTCTTTTTTTGTTGTATATATCTGTATACGGATTTCATCGTTGGACCGTACATAACTTAAAATCACTTCAACTATTAACCAGCAAATGCACCTATATAACTTTCACTTAAATCAATTTAAAACACTTAAAACCACTCCGACATGTCTCGATCTTTTCATATCATCATCAGGGAATTTCGTCGTTCCTTGCTAAAGTTATTACGTATTCACGATTTAGTTCGTTTTTGTAAACAAGTTG
>Ga0123357_10006895_pt1 | contig 13953 bp, 17 predicted proteins | sample TergutEmb28metaG_FD_89873 | JGI IMG/M metagenome (GOLD analysis project Ga0123357, IMG submission 89873) | Embiratermes neotenicus P4 segment gut microbial communities from Petit-Saut dam, French Guiana - Emb289 P4 | ecosystem: Host-associated > Arthropoda: Insects > Digestive system > Gut ... | reverse complement strand
GATCGGGCGATCTACTTCCCCCATCCCTGGCGGTGTACTACCAGTACACGTACCAGGAATGGTGTTGCAGCTCATCCCGCCCAGCACGTCCTCGCTCGGCACAGCATTAATCATTGCTTCCTTATCAGAACATCGAAAAATCGATGTCGTCGTTATCTTCCGAATCGTCGGCTTCTTCTGGTTCGTCAATGGCGTCCACCTGGTTCAGGCCGACGAATTCGAACTCGTTTTTGTAGCCGACAAGCATGAACGCCGCGCCCTCGGCCCCGATGACGAACGCCCGGTTGCTGGTGTAGCCCGCGCGATACACGTAATCGAAGGCGACGATTCGGTCGCCGAGAGCGGCGGCCAACGCGTCCCCGTCCTCAAGCTCGTAAACCGACACAATGTTGTAGTCGAGCAGGTCGTCGGGCGTGGCGGTGCGTGCCAGATCGACGGGCGCGTCGAAGCTGGACGGCAGCAGGGGAGCGTCGGCACCGTCCAAAGTGACGGCCTTCAAAGACGAGCGCTCAACCCACTGCTTGTCCGGCCCGAGCACGCCAAGCCCGGCGCCGCCGAGCGGGATGATAAATGTGCCCGACCCGTCCATGGACGCCAGGGTGCATTCGCGCCCGGCGTCATCCAGGGCGACGGTCTGGGTCCAGCCGTACAACTTCTTGCGGTCGACCTTGGTTGGCGACGCGGCGTAGGCCATGCCGTCAAGGGTGAATGTTAATGCGCGAGCCATATCTCCTCCAGAAGCTCAGTCTGACAAGCATAGAGCACGCGGATCACGGCTTAGGCTAGTGAGGCGACTATCTCATCGGCTTCGTTGATTTGGCCCAGGTGGTCACAAGACATTCCGCTGGATCGCCTCGCACCACTGTGCTGTCCGGCTAGCGAGTGTGTCGCGAATAGGACGCGCCTCGTCAAGCGATGAGCAAATGTCGGCCAACCCGTCCGGGACCGCGTCGATCATCTGGATCAACTCGTCGCGCACCCACTGCGTGTCTAGGCCGACCTCGGCGGCGAATTGGGTCCAGTTCGCCCAGCGGATGGCGTCCATGCGGTCTTCGCCACCGATTCGCATGGCAAGGCGGTTGGCCCAATGGTCGCCAAATGTCAATGTGCTGTTCAGGTCATACAGGGGCGCCAGCCGGACGTCGCCGGGGGTTAAAAGTAGCGAGTAGTTTCGCGCGTGCGCGTCGGAGCCCCGGACCGCGTAGTTGAACATCACCGATCGGGCGAACGTCAGCACGTCCTGATCGCCACACGTCCGCCGGATCACTTCGGCGCAGGCGGCGACACCGGGGCCACCCTGCGCCTCGTACTTGTTCAGCGGGTGAATGCCGAGGGCCTGGCAGAGGTCCTCCTGGTGCACCCGTTGCCACTGCCCATCCACGTCGAACCGGTCGTACCGTTCAATCTCGATGAGCCGCTCGCCGCCAATGGTCACCAGTTGTGAGTGTGCCGTTGGCAACCCGAGTTCACTCGCCAGGCGCATCGTGACGACTTCTACGACGTCCTGGTTCTCGAGCCCTGGGATCGCGGGTTTGAAAATGTGGGTGGATGGTTGCGCCCCGGACGGCAAAGCCCAGCCGGCTGGAGTCTTCTGCAAGGCGAACTTGGCTTGCGCCCCAGCCAATGAGAAGTAGCCGACTTGCGCGTCGCCGTCATACGGCAAGGTGTCTCGACGGGCGGCACGGGCCAGGTCGGCCACGGCATCATCATTCAAGGGGACGACGGTTCCAGCGCGCGAAAGCACGGTCTCCAAGCGATCATCGCGGACGAATTGAGCCGCACCAGCCAGGTCTTCGCCGAGATGTGCGAGCAAGTCGATGACTTCCAGTGACTGGATACCGAACTGGGTTCGCCAGTGTTGCAGCACCTGATCTCGGTCGGGTAACAGGCCCGCGAGCCAGGCATCAAGACGCTGGCCCCGCCAACGCGGCTGAGTGGCTGGCATGTTGACGGACAGCGGGACGAAGGCTGGCTCTAACTCGGCCTCTGGACTGTACCGCAGGCGCAGACGGCGGCCTAGGCCGCCGAGGTCGCCAATCACTTGGCCGTTCATAACGACGTGCAGCATCACGGCTCCTTTGTGTAGCGGCGCAGGATCTCGGTGGCGGTGATGATTTGTACCCTAGGGGAGGGACGGGACGGTGGCTCGGGCTTGAGAACGACCGACAGGTCGAGTGCCTGCAGAACCCGCAGCACCATGTCGAATGGTGCCGATGCTTTGTCGCCGAGTTCTAGCCCGACCAGCCACTGACGTCCCACTTTGGCGTCGTCTGCCAGTTCCGCCTGGCTAAGGCCGGCGCTGAGGCGGGCGCCCCGGATGACGCCGCCGAGGTCGGTGATATTGCCTACTGGGGGCACGCCCATCGATGTTGTCGTCATATGGCGACTATAGCACGATGTCGCTGGTTGACGACAAGATGAGGGATGCGGTTTCCGCTCAGCGGGTCGAAAGAAGTTGCTTGACGACCGCCAGGTCCAGTTGCGCGATCTTGTCGACGAACTGGCCGAAATCGGTGTCTGCATGACTGTCGGCGGTGTCGGAAATCCACCGTAGCACCGCGAAGGGCAACCCCAATCTGGTGCAGACCTGGGCGACGGCGGCGCCCTCCATCTCGACGGCCATCGCATCGAACTGTTGCGCGATGGCCGCAGCTCGGTCCGGCGAGGTGATGAATTGGTCGCCGCTGGCAATGACGCCGCGATGCACGGTCGCATTCAGCGCCCTGGCAGCGTCGGCCAAGGCGTCGCTCAAGCCAGGGTCTGCCACGCCGCCGGCCAACACCCCGCTGATGACGCCAGGGTCATGTCCGAAGGCACTGATGTCAACGTCATGCTGCACCAGAGTGGTGGCGACCACAGCATCACCAACAACGACACCTGGCGCCACACCGCCAGCCACCCCGACGAAAACCAGGGACACCGCCCCGGCTTGGGCCAGCGCGGCGGTCGTCAGCGCCGCATTGACTTTCCCGATGCCAGATTCGGCCAACAACACGGGGTGACCGTCCAACTGGCCGGCTGTGATATCACAACCGAGCACCTTGATGAGACGAGGCTGGCAAATCGCTTGCCTGATGGCGGCAACTTCGACGTCCATGGCCCCCATTAGGGCAGTGACGCCCCCACGGGCGGTCACGCCGTCAGCCATGTCAGCGGCCCCGCATAGCCTTGCGGGCACCCCGCATGTTCGGCATGGGGCCGCGCGGCACGGGCACCTTGCCGCGGATGTTGTCGAGGGCTTTGATGCGGGCGTCCAACTGGCCGATCTGCGCCTTCGACACCTTGCCGGGCATCTTTTTGATGGCGGCCGCTGCTTTGCGCAACGGCACCTGACCGTCCCCATTGCCGACGGAAATCGTGTGGACGGGGACGTCGTAGGAGATCTGCTCATGGCGCTTGCGTTCGGTGGCCAACAGGGCCTTGACGCGGCCCGCGTCCCCGTCGCCCACCAACACGATGCCCGCCGGCCCAACGGCGCGATGCACGGTGTCGGATTGCTTGGTGCCGGCGATTTGCGACGTGATCGTCCAGGTCTTCTTGTTCAGCTCACCCAGAGCCACCTGGGAGGCGCCCGGCTGGCCGTCGTACTTCTTGTACATGGCACGCTTCGACAGGATGATCAGCGACCACAGGAACAGTGAGAAGCCGACCAGGACGCCCATGATCGTGGCGTAGGCCAGGTAGGTGCGGTGCATGATGATGAGTCCGATCAACGCACCCAGAGCGATCGGGACCACGAAGGCCGCGATCATCCACCACTTCGACGACGGATCCATCTGTACCGTCATCTTGACGGTTTCGCGCACCTGGCGCACGGTGCCCCAGTCGGAGGGGTTGGTCGAGTTCTTCTTGGCCTCTTTCAGGGCCTTGGCTTCTGCCTTCTGGCGCTCGGCGACTTCTTTCGCCCGATCACTGGCCATGCGTCACTCCTCGTTGTCGATCAGCCTCAGCCTTGCCATTTTAGCAGGCCGTCACTGGCGAAGTGCTGTCTTCACCCGCTGCAGGAAGTCGGCCGCCGCACCGGGGTCGGCGACGCGACGGTCGAAGGCCAGTGTCAGAAAGACGGTGTCGCGCCGCGTCACCGCGCCGTCGTCGGACACCTCGGCGCGGTGGTTGACGCAGCCGATGCTCAGTGCGGCCACTTGCGGACGGTTGATGGCAGGCATCGCCCAGGCCAACCCAGACGCGCCGTCGTCGCGCACCGTGAAGGTGCCGCCCGCCAGGTCGGCGGGGTTCAACGACCCGGCGGCGGCTCGGGTCGCCAGAGCCTCGACGGTGGCTTCGAGTTTGGCCGGGTCGAGGCCGCCGGCATCGTGGATGACGGGGGACAGCGGCCCGATGGTGGTGTCGACCACCCAGCCGATGTTTTCGGTGTTATGGAAGACGACGGCATCACCCAGCAGCGACGCGTTGAGTTCGCCGACCACCCTCAATGCGGCAGCCACTGCCTGTAGGATCGCGCCAATATGGCCACCCGGGCTGCTCGTCATGCCCGTGACGTCGACCTCGATGGCGGCGGCCAGCGCCAACGTGGCATTGGTGGCCAGTTCGGCCCGGGCGACGCGGGCAGGGGAAGGTGCCTGGTTGGTGCCGCGGCGTGGGTCGGGGGCGTCGTCGACGGCGGTCGGCGTGGTGATAGGTCGGGTGGCGATGTTCAGCAGATCCTGCTTGCGGATGCGTCCGCCCACGCCGCTGCCGTGTACCTGCGCCAAGTTGACACCCAGCTCGGCGGCCAATTTGCGCACCAGCGGTGTGACATAGCCGTCGTGCGGATCGTCCAAGGCGGGTACCGGTATGACCGGCGGCGCGGTCGGGCCCGGTGCGGGCGTCGGCGAAATGACCCGCGTGAGTTCCATCTCATCGTCGGCGTCAGCACTGGCGGGTTCGACGGGGGCGCTCGGCTGCGGCATGTTGAGGTATGGCGTCATGTCGAACTGGGCAACCGGTGCCGTCAGCGGCGCGGCCAGCGATGCCAACAACTTGTCGAAGGTGTCCAGACTGCTGACGGGTGGCGTGGTGGGTGGTCCAGCCACTGTGTCGGCCTCACCGATCACGCCCAGCACATCGCCGACTTGGGCTATTTCGTCCTCGTTGAACCGGATTTCCCATAAGACGCCGGTGGCCGGTGCCGGGATTTCCGTGTCGACCTTGTCGGTGCTGACCTCCAATAGCGGCTCGTCCTGCGTCACAGAATCGCCGACGGCCTTCATCCAGCGCGAGATGGTGGCCTCACTCACGGATTCGCCGAGTGCCGGCAAGGTCACGTCTGTCATAGCTACAAGCGTACCGCCAACGGCCAGGTGTACGGCGATGACGAAATGATCACCGGTAGAATCGTTGGGTGATCTTTGATCGTCTTCGGGCCAAAAAGTCTGCCCAAACCGCCACCGGCAAGCCGTCACGACGTGAACGGGCCGCGGCCACCGAGGCCACGGAGCAAGCCTTGAACGAGTTCATCTTGACCCGCCCCGGTGTCGCCGCCTGGGTCGAGGAGCCGACGGGTTTCAACAAGGCGTCCTTGCTGTTGGTCGCCCGCACGGGGGAGTGGTTGCGCCGGCCGATCATCGACACCGATTGGGGACGCGATTTCGCCGCCCACGCTCAGTTGACGTGCTACACGGGCGGCATCGACCCCTACCCGCAGCGCATGCGCGATTGGGATGCCGCCCACCGTCAGCCGACCGCAGATGGCAAGTGACATGACGGCAGATCATCTTCCGCCGCTGTATGACGCCCACGCGGCGCTCGGGGCGAAGTTCGGCAGCTTCGGTGGCTGGTCGATGCCGCTGGAGTATTCCGGTGGCGGCGTGCTGGCCGAGCATGCGACGGTCCGCCAAAGCGTTGGGCTGTTCGACGTCTCGCACCTGGGCAAGGTTCAGATCGCCGGCCCGGGCGCCGCTGTCTACCTCGACACGCGCCTGACCAACGATCTGACGCGCATCGGGCCCGGTCAGGCCCAGTACAGCCTGCTGTGCAACGAGTCGGGTGGGGTAGTCGACGATTTGATCGCGTACCTGTTCGGCGACGACCGTGTGCTGCTGGTGCCCAATGCGGCCAACGCTGCGGCCGTGACGAGCGCTCTGTGCGATGGGCTGCCTGACGGCATAACCATCACCGACCAGCACGAGGAACACGTCGTATTGGCCGTCCAGGGGCCGTCATCGGGCGATGTCATGGTGGCGCTCGGGTTGCCCAGCGACATGGACTACATGGCTTTCGAGACGGGCAAGTTCGACGGCCAGACCTTGACGGTGTGCCGCACTGGCTACACCGGCGAGCGCGGGTACGAGCTGGTGGCGCCCAATGCGGCCGCCGCGCCGCTGTGGGCCGCGATTATGGCGGCCGGGCAGCCTTTCGGCATCAAACCGTGCGGCCTGGGCGCCCGCGACACTTTGCGCACCGAGATGGGCTACCCCTTGCACGGCCAAGACATCACGCCGGTGATCGATCCGCTGGAGGCTGGTTTGAGTTGGGCCGTCGGCTGGGCCAAGTCATTCGACGGCGCCGCCGCTCTGCGGCGCGTCAAGCAGGACGGGCCGACGTACCGCCTCCGAGGCATCAAGTCCCAGGGGCGCGGCATTCCGCGGGCCGGCATGACGGTGGTCGACGATGGTCTGTCACTGATAGGCGAGGTGACCTCGGGCACCTATTCGCCGACGCTGAAGATGGGCATCGGCTTGGCATTGATCAGCCCTTCAGTGGGCGAAGGAGATGCGGTCGGCGTTCAGATCAGGGGGCGGGTCGAGCCATTTGACGTCGTCAAACTGCCATTCGTCGATAGTCACGTGAAATAGTCAGTACGACTCGCCGCGTTTGACCGCCGGTGCTGGCTGGCGCATGCGGGGGATCATCATCATGCGGGGGATCATCATCCAAAGCAGCCCTTTGGTGGTGGCATTGGGCACCCGCTGGGCCAGCTCGCGCTTGAAACCCCGCCAGAACCACCAGCAGTTGACGACACAAGCCAACACGACGAGGTAAAGGAAAATCGTGAAACCCTCCGTCAACACCGCGTACTTGGTGAATGCGAGGCTGCCGGCGAAGACGATGAACATGATCGGCAAAATGAACTGGGTGATGCTGAGACGGGAGTCGACATAGTTGCGCAGCAGCACCCGCTCGGGCAGGTTGTCGGCGGCCTGCATCTGCGCCGTCCGCTTCTTTTCGGCGGCAGCCCGGTCCTGGGCGGCGGCTTGGCGCTTCGTCAGTTTGGGGTGAAGGGCGTCCATGCGGGCGGCCTGGGCCTGCTGCCGAGTCGGTGTCGGACGGTTCTTGGGCGCGGCGCTGGCCGGTGCGCCGACGGCGACGGGCTCAGGCGTGGGTTGACTCGCGGGCTGGCGGGTTGGCGTCTGCTGGTCGTAGGGGCGGAAGAGTCCCACAGTAATCCATCCTTAAACGTCTCGGCGGTGGCTCCGGGCCACCGGCACCAATCTTAGCCCGGATACCCAGATGCCAGCAGGCCCGCAATCCGCTAGGCTAGTTACCGCCATCAAGAGATAAGGACGGACTGTTCCATGGCCAGCATTATTGATCGCATCAAACTGATTTTCTCTTCCAAGGCCAACAAGATGTTGGACAAGGTCGAAGATCCGCGCGAGACTCTCGATTACTCATACCAGAAGCAGCAGGAGTTGCTGCAACGCGTGCGCCGGGGCGTCGCCGATGTCGCTACCAGCCGCAAACGCGTCGAACTTCAGATCACCCAGATGCAGGGGCAGATCGACAAGTTCACGTCAGCTGCCCAGCAGGCGCTGACGGCCGGACGCGAAGACTTGGCCCGCGAAGCCTTAACCCGTAAGTCGGGCTTGCAGCAACAGATCGACGACCTGACGGGTCAGCGCGATCAGCTCGCCGCCGAAGAGGACAAGTTGGTGCAGGCCAGCTCGCAGTTGCAAGCCCGTGTTCAGGCTTTCGCCACGCAGAAGGAGACCATCAAGGCCACCTATTCAGCGGCACAGGCGCAGGTGCAGGTCAACGACGCCTTCGCCGGGCTGTCGGACGAGTTGGGCGATGTCGGCCAGACCATCCAGCGCGCCCAAGACAAGACGCAAGAGATGCAGGCCCGGGCAGGCGCCGTCGACGAGTTACTGGCGTCCGGCGCCCTGGAGGACCCGACTGGCACATACAAGGACGACATCACCCGTCAGCTTGACGCGATGGCGTCCCAATCGGCCGTTGACAACGAGTTAGCGTCGATGAAGGCTCAGCTGGGTATCGCGGCGGCCGCCCCCGCCCCGGCAGTCGAAGCTGCGCCGAAGGCTGCCGCAGCCGATGCGGCCGATGCTGTCAGCAAGGTGGAAGATGAGATCATCGCCGCCGAAGCCGACGCTGAGCCGACCGGCAAGTAAGCGGTCATCATGGCGAAAACGACTAAAACCGGTCGCGGCGGCGCGGTACTGGCGTTGGCCGTCTATTCGGATGATCGCTTCGTGCGCGAGCAGGTCGTCGCCGCCCTGGGCAACAGCTTGGCCGACGATCTGCCGCCCGTGGCTGTGACGCAGTTTGCCACGCCGGCGGCCCTTATCGCGGCGCTGGATGAATCGGTCTTCGACTGCGTCATCCTCGACGGCGAGGCGGCTCCGCTGGGCGGCATGGGCGTCAGCTACCAGATCAAGGACGAGTTCAACGACCCGCCACCGACAGTGCTGCTGGTTGCCCGTCAGATGGACGGGTGGCTGGCGACCTGGTCGCGGGCAGACGGCGTGTCACCCAGGCCGATCGACCCGTTAGGGCTGCCGGGGGTCGTGGCAGATGTCATACGCGCCGATCAGGCGGGCGCGCTCGATGACACCATCCTGGTTCCCGGCGCGGCCAGCCGTCACTGAGCCGGCTGGCGTCAGGTGAGCACGGCCCAGGCTAGGGCGACGTAGGGTCCTACCCACAGCCACGGGCCGTAGGCGAAGCCTGTGGCAGTGCCCGGGGCGGGTCGGCGTCTGCTGGCAACGAGCCCCCAAAGTGCGCCCAGGACGGAACTGGCGAGCAGTGCGGCAAACCACCCGCTGGCGCCCATCGTGGCCGCCATCGCACCGGTCAACGGTGCCAACCGAACATCGCCGAAGCCGAAACCACCTCGGCTGATGTGATAGAACGTCCACCACAGCAGCCAGGCCACGCCGGCCCCCAGCAGCAGTTGGGCTGCCAGTTGCGGGCGGTTGGTCGTCAGTATCAGGGCGACCACCGCTGCCGCCGTCAGTTCTGCGGTGACGAGCCAAGATAGCTTCGACGGCAGCCAGGTGGTGCAGGCGTCAACCCAGACGAGGGCGGCCACGGCCGAGTTGTACACCAGCCAGAGCGGGCGCCCTTCCGGCGCGATGAATGGCATGACGGCTTGAGCGGCCACCGTCATGGTGGCCAAGCCAGCCAGACGGCGCGGCGTGATCAGGGCCGCGTAGGTCAGCTTCCCCAGATCGGCACCGTCAGGCGGTTCGGGCAAGCGGGGGACGATCAAGAGGCCGTGCAACAGCGTCAACAGTACTGAGCCGATGGCCCACCAGACAGCCACGTCAGGCTGCTTTGGCCAACTCGACGACGTCGCGCGAACTGTTGACTCGATCGAAGGTGATTTGGCTGGCCAGGGCGATGCAACCCCACAGGGTCGATTGTTGGCAAACGTCCAGCCAGCCGTCCAGCAGCCCTTCGGCGATATCCAGCCCGACGTTTAGCCGGTGCGCCAGCGTTGTGGCGCTCGGACGGGACGAACGAAGCTCCAGCAGCGATAGGTGGGCGGGCCGCGCGTCACCCATCATCTGGCCATTGGCCAGCAGCGTGGCCGGGCTTAAGGACAGTAAGCCAACGGCGTCAACCGCCCGAATTCGGTGCCGCCGCGAATCCGGGCCGGCCAGCGACCGGGCCACGCCTGTGGGGATGCCGGCGGCAACGCCAATGGCAAGTGGGTCCATGCCGGTTGCGGCCGTCAGGTGGCCGAGCCAAGCGCGGAAAGGTTCCGCCGACACCCAATGTGTCCAGGTGGTTTCAGCGTCGTAGTCGTCGTTGCTGTCTTGTGGCAACATTGCGGCACCCCCAGGGATCGGGACGCCTTTTGGGGCGTCTGCGGGACGCCCATTTAGGCGTCACCTACCAATAGCCCCCCGAAAGGTGTGTTCGCGACGTGTCCGAGGTCGGTCTCTGTCGTCGGTAGACGCGCATTGTCACACCGTCGGGCTGGGTGTTGTCCCAAACCGGCGGTGTGTTGGTGGAACGACGTTCAGCGCAGCGCGCGGGTGAAGCCGGCCTGTTCGGCGGCTTCAGGCGAGTTGAACCAAAGGTCGGTCACCGTGCGCTCGAAGCCGAGAGCGGTCGGGACGTGGAACTTCATCGACCGCTCGTTGCCCTTGATGTTGAACCCCTCGGGAGGGTTGTCGCCCCGGTACGAACCTTCGCCATAGTCGACCGGCACCGCGTCGTCCGACGTCGGCTCGGACATGGCGTATTCCAGTTCCTCGTCCACCCCATCGTCTTGCAGTTCCCAGCCGTCATCCCGTGACTCGAGCAGTGTCTTGACGATCAACCCAATGAGTGCTGCGGCGAGCGTCAGAACGATCAGCTTGATGATTGGGTGGCGCCGCTTCTTGGGCTCCTCGACGGCGGGCACCAACTGTTCTCCCTTGAGTGCCGCCACCGCCAGTTGGCTGCGCTCGACCAGCGGTTGGTCACGCAACTCGGCCAGACGCGGCATGACGTCGGCTTCGACGACCTCCGCGACCTTCTCGCGGGCATGGCCGACCACCGGACGGGCCTTCTCGACGGCGGCCTCGGCCAGCGGCATCAGCCGTTCTTTGGCATCCAACGCCAAGGGACGGGCCTTCTCAACGGCGGCTTCGGCCAGCGGCACCAGGCGGTCCTTGGCGTCGATGGCCAACGGAACGATCCGATCCTTGGCGTCGATGGCGAGTGGGACGATGATTTCTTTGGCCTGGGCGGCGGCTTCGCCGACCTGGGCTTTGACATCCTCGAATGTGATGTGCATGCGGGACATGTGATCCTCCTTCTGTGCGTCCTGCCCGTAATCGAGCGAGGGCTACCGGCCTGTGGTCAGGCGGGATTGGTTTCAACCTACCACCGTGTACCGCCTGAGCGGTGCCACCGGGGGCCGTTTTCGGCGAATCTGTGCTGTAGCGCTTCCGTTGGCGCCTGGGTAAGGCACAATGGAGTGGCCCATTTGTACGTATCGAAAGGACCACAGTGAAGGCAACATTGCACACCAATCAGGGCGACATCGTCTTGCGCCTGTTCGACGACGAGGCCCCCAAGACCGTCGCCAACTTCGTCGGACTGGCCACCGGTACGAAGGAGTTCACGGATGAGTCCGGCGCCAAAACGACGGGCCCCTTCTATGACGGCGTCATTTTCCACCGCGTCATCCCCGACTTCATGATCCAAGGCGGCGACCCGACCGGCACCGGCCGCGGTGGCCCCGGCTACCAGTTCGGCGACGAGATTTTCCCCGGACGGGTTTTCGACAAGCCCTACATCTTGGCGATGGCGAATGCCGGGCCCGGCACGAATGGCTCGCAGTTCTTCATCACTGTCGCGGCAACCCCGTGGCTGAACCGCAAGCACACCATCTTCGGCGAGGTCGACGACGCGGCCAGCCAGAAGGTCGTCGACAAGATTGCTGCCGTGGCGACGGGACGGGCCGATCGTCCGTTGCAGGATGTTGTCATCAATTCTGTGACGGTTGAGCAGTAGGCGCTAGTCCTGGGGCATCTGTCCCCAGACCAGCCCCGGCACTGACGTGTCGTCGACGCCGGCGAACACCGGCCACGACCAGTCGCCGTCGATGTCAATGAGGCGGGTGCCTGGGGTTTCCAGCCAATCGGCGATGCGTTCCGCTTCTTCGACGCTGCCGGCCGGCAGGTCGTGCGGGCTAGGCAGGACGGTGGTGGCCAGTTGGACGGCGTCCTCGGCCGCCTGGCGCGGCGACGTTCCGGGTGGCGCGACGACTGCCGCCGCCAGAAAGCCGTGGCGTATGACGTGGATCTGCCAAACGCCGTCGACCAGTCGGGCGGCGACTATCTGCGGGCAGCGCCCCAATGCCACCAGCCGGTGCCAGCGCCTGACGGCAGCCCGGTAAAGGTTGAGCCGTCGGGTGGCGTCGGCAGCTTCCTCGTACCGCTGTTGTTGGCTGAGTTCGCGGACGTGCTTGCCGCCCACCTGCAATGTGGGTCGGATGTCATTTAGCAGAGCTTGGCGCATCGCCTCCACGACCCGGGCGTACGGCTGAATCGCCGCGTCGGGGTCGCGGCAGGGTGCCAGGCACCGCCCCATTTCACCCAGTGCGCAGTCGGGCAGCGGCTTGCTACCCAGCCGCAGGCTGCACGTCCGCAGGCCATAAACGCCCTGCAGCGCCGCTACGGCGTCGTCGGCGTCCAGGCGTGACGTGAAGGGCCCCCAGTACTGGCAGTCGTCCGCCCCGACCTGACGGACCACCGAAAATCGCGGGAAGCGCTCGCCGGTCAGCTTCACCCACGTCAGGCGGTCCTGGCGCCTTGAGCGTCGGTTGTAGCGCGGCTGGTGGGCAGCGATCAGGCGCAACTCGCGCACCTCGGCCTCCAGCGGCGTGGCGCAAACGATGTACTCGACACCCGACGCCACGCGCACCATCTCGTCCATGCGCGCCCGGGTTTCGCTGGCTGTGAAATAGGTGGCGACGCGGCGCGCCAAATTGGCGCTCTTGCCGACGTAAAGCACCTCGCGCCCCTGGTCGTCCGGCAGGCGGGGCCGCGTGCCCGTGGTGTAGAACCAATAAACGCCCGGCGCCGACGGCAGCGCCTTGGCCCACACCTTTTTGGCACGGCGAGCCGGCGAAACACGACGGGTGAACTCCGCCAGATCGTCCAACGTAGTCACGCCGAGGTTGCCGAGACGCCCGAAAAGGCCGTGCAGGACGTCGACGGTGGCCCGGGCGTCCGACAGCGCCCGGTGATCGGGTTGCGTGGCGGCGTGGAAAAACCGGGCCAAAGTGCCCAGTTTGACGTCGCGCACCTCGTCGCGGTGCAGCGCCTGGCGGGCCACAGCGACGGTGTCGACGACGTCGAACGCCGGCCATTCGACGTCCTGGGCGGCCGCCGCCCGCTGCAGGAAGCCGACGTCGAAGCGGGCGTTGTGCGCCACCAGCACAGCGCCTCGCGCAAATTCCAGAAAGCTCGGCAACACACTGCCGATGGGCGGCGCGTCCTCGACCATGGCGTCGGTGATGCCCGTCAGCACCGTGATCATGCCGGGCACGTGCTGGGCGGGGTTCACCATGGTTTGGAACTCGCCCTGAACCTGTCCGCCCTGCGTCAGCACCGCCCCGATCTCGGTGATGGCAGAGTCTGGGCCGGTGCCGGTGGTCTCCAGATCGACGACGCAGAACAGCACCTCGCGCAGCGGGGTGCCTAAGTCCAGAAGGCTCGGCTGCGCGTCCGCAATTGCCCGTCGTTCCATGGTGAACCACACTAGACGCGCCATCCGACGAAAATCGGCGCAAACCATGGTCATGGTCCACATCAAATTGTCAGTGGGGCCTGGTTAGGTATTTGGTATGAAAACGATCAAGATAGATTGCTCCCGCTGCCTCGCCTCCAAGAGCAGTTGCGACGACTGTGTCGTCGGGTTTCTGCTTGGTGCGGGTCCAACTCCCACGCTGAACGCCGAAGAACAGGCCGCTTTGGAGGTCTTCGCCCGCTCACGGATGGTGCCGCCGTTGCGTCTGCTCGAGCCCGGCGACGCGCCTTTGCGCCACGCAGCTTGAAACCAATCTGAGAATCGTCTAAACTTTTCTCAGCTTCCCCCCTTGGGGTTGTCCTAACGCCCCGAGGATGCGCGCCATTGGCCGCTGACTGAATATGACTGACGAATGAGGGTTGAATGAGATTGACCAAGATGGTGCGACCGATTCTGGCAGCACTATGTGGCGTGGCAGTTCTTGTCACGGGCATGGTTGCCGGGGGCCCAACCGCTTCGGCTGAT
>Ga0123357_10006893_pt1 | contig 13957 bp, 13 predicted proteins | sample TergutEmb28metaG_FD_89873 | JGI IMG/M metagenome (GOLD analysis project Ga0123357, IMG submission 89873) | Embiratermes neotenicus P4 segment gut microbial communities from Petit-Saut dam, French Guiana - Emb289 P4 | ecosystem: Host-associated > Arthropoda: Insects > Digestive system > Gut ... | reverse complement strand
ACGCCATCATTGCAACAGACTGCAGCTTCAAACGAAATCCAAACCCGAAAACAGCAGTGAAGAAACAAACAGCCTATTGATATATGAGGGTGATGTCATACACCATTTCAAAGCTACATAGCTTAGTTATGTGACAATAGTGATAACATTCATTTCCTGTTTCATTTCACTGTTAGAGGGACTCATAAAACCGTCTGTGAAATTAGGGACTGCAAAAAGCAAACCCAAACTTCGAGAGCAGAGAAAAAATGAAGAAATAATTTCTAGCAACTGTTTCCCACACTATAAGAGAGCCAGCTCCTTCACAAACAAGCACGAAGCAGCCCAATTACATTTGCTCCCTGTGTTGTCGAGATATAGACGAATGAGTGAGAGTGTGCAGCATGACGAGCAGTGCTCGTCACTCCACGACAGGTGATGTTTTCGCTATGACGAGCAGTGCTCGTCACTCCACGCTGAAGGCTTAACCATTCAGAAATTAGCATTTTATGTTATATTATGAAAATCCAGTTTTATGCTGGCAGTGTCTGGCAAAGGGGGATAAGTTCATGCACAGCTCATTCTAACTTGCGATTCACGTTTCCTCTGCAATTAATGAAATAAAAGTCATTGCGTATTGTTTTATTATAAGAAATAGACTTACATTAGCATGCTGTTTGGTCTTGTAAGTATACATGTATGTGTATCAAATTGTATGCAGCAAATATCACCTGGTAGGTTTTTAATTCCCAAATTTTTGGCAGTCATAATTTGGTGACAGAGGAAACAGCTGAGTATATTAAGGTACGATACCGATATTCTTCGGATATCAAATGTATTAGTTCGAGTCCCAACATTGGCATATTTTTTTCACTTGGCATTCGTTGTATTCACACACACACACACACACACACACACACACACACACTAAACTGAGCTGTGCAGTTAGACATCTATTATTTAATTATATGTTTGAGAAGTTACTTGTGCCACATAGGCAAGGCTAGAAATGCGAGTGATGCAAATATTTCTGCTATTTTTTCCATATTTTTTTGTTTACTGGCTTTATGATTTAAAGGGTTCATGTTCAACGTTATTTAGACCAGGCATGTCATATTCATTGGTGCTTGCTGGCTATAGTGAATGTACACTCAGTCAATCAAAAATCCATTGGCCTGAAATTTTCTAAGTCCCGAACTGGAAGTCACATGACGTACAGTGAAGTGTGAGGCTAGCTAGCTGTGCTGCTAGGGATGGATGAGTCGACCGGACCGTTCTGTTCTTACTGTCAGAAGGCACAGCCCAGGCAGTGAACACATGCTAGCAGTAGCCTTTGGAAACAATCTATGTTGGTTCAAGGCCCACTATCGGCATATTTCTTTATGTAGCCCAGGCAGTTGAATGCGTGCTAGCAGTAGCCTTTGAAACACACAACACCCACAAAAGACAGACATCCATGCCCCTGGTGGGATTCAAACCCACAATCTCAGCAGGCGAGGGGCCGTAGACTGCCCAGCCACTGGGACTGGTGAAGTATCGCACCTAGGCATAGAAAATGAAAATTAATACTTTAGCCCTTAAAAGGGCTGTTTTCAGAAATTAACCTCTTTAATAAGAAGTCCAGAACCCTTCTGCTTTGACCACTGATTTCATTTGTCATGTCATGGACTCAATCATTGATCGAATATAATGCACAGACGAAGCAACTTCATCCCATGTCTGACACAAAGGCCCATAACTCATTGCTATTTCTGGGGAGGAGGACAGGCCAGGTTTCCTGCATTGTCCTTTTCACCTCACTCCACATATTCTTGATGCAGTTCATATCAGGCACTCACGGTGGCCAGTTGAGGAGTTCGACATTGGCCTGCCGCGATAGCCATTCTTGAACCACACGAGAATCATGAATGGAGAATTCGTCTTGCTGTAAATGGATTATACCATCGGGATAAAGCATCTGTCCAGAGGGCACCATTACGTTCTGCAAAATGTGCTGATACTGCAGGCCATCCAGGTGACCCTCTATATGATGGAGAACTCCAGTCCCTTCATGGGAGATCCAGCCCCAACAGTGTATAGACACACGACCACTGCGTTTGCAGGTAGACATATACTGCAGGTTATATTGCTCTCCCTGAGGTCAGTAAACTAAAACCGGCCCATCATTTGCGAAGGTAAATGTAGATTCATCAGTGAATATGACCCTATCCCACTTGCGATCTACATTGCTCTCAGCAAACGCTAAACGGTACAGTTTATGTTCATCAGTGAGAAGCTCCTTCACCGCAGCATGCCATGCCCTGAGACCTTCTGCCTTAAGTCTCGAAATAATCGTGTCTTTTTGCCCAGGAAAGCCAATAGCAGCTTTAAGATCCCTTGCACAGCTTTGGCCACTAATGCGGCATTCTGAGTTGGGTTGGAAATGCGCTATAACCCAGTTCCCTTGCGCTTTCCAACTTGCCCATCCGTCCAGTATTTCCGTAGCCTTTCCCTTGCAGTAGACGTGGGAACACCATAGAGTTCCCCGGCAGTACTGGCAGACAACCCTCCCTTCTCAGCAAGAGCGATGACACATTTGCGAGTAGACCTGTCATGGTGAGCCATCATGATGAGAATGAAGAGTGTGTAGTTTAAACCAGTGCTGACACATAAGGAATAACGGCACTTTCACTTTTATGACAGTATATGTCTTGTAGAGGGATTCAGCCTCCACTCAGCTCAGGGTTAGTGACTGTATTGTCACAGCCAGGTCAGTTTTCAGCTTTTGGTAATTCCCTACCCTCCTTTTTCAACCATGACCAGCAGCAGATATCCTGTTTCATCCACGGTTCTAAAATTTTGAATTACCATAATGCAGTTGCAGAAGGCATTCCCTTCATTTGGGAGAAAATTGAAAGAAACCTGACTTAATTTAATGAGTGCAGATCTTCATTGCCTTTGATTTTATTATTAGTAAAACATTGACATTTTGGTTTTCATAACCACCATCATCTGTAGCCAGTTAAATACGCACCATTTTTAAAATGTGTTATTGTCTACTAAAAGGCAACACAAAAGAAAAATTATGAACTTGTTTTGAAAGCTGAAATTAGAGCTGCACATATTCCAATGGTATTTCACTCCCCCACCCCACCCCTGGAACAAGGCTGGAGCAAAACCACCCTGGGTCCCAAGCACACCCATCATACTCGCACGCTCAACAATTCCCTTCAGTAAATGTTTTCATTCGTATGGATACATAAAGAAATATGCTGATAGCGGGTCTGCGGCCCCTCGCCTGCTGAGATTGTGGGTTGAAATCCCACCGGGTGCATGGATGTCTGTCTTTTGTGAGCGTTGTGTGTTCCAAAAGTTACTGCTAGCGTGCTTTCATTTGTCTGGGCTACATAAAGAAATATGCCGATAGTGGGACTCGAGCCAACATAGTTTGTTTCTGAAGGCTACTGCTAGCACATGTTCAGCTGCCTGGGCTACACCTGCTGACAGTAAGAACGGAATCGTCTGGTCGACTAGCAGCACAGCTAGCTAGCCTCATGCCTAGGAAAGTTAATGAAGTTTAATTAAGGTTTTAATTTCAAATTAACCAAATGTCTTTTTGTCTTCAGTAAATATATACGCAGTGTGATTGATTGTAATGAATGGAAGACAGAGAAATGCCACGAATACGCAAATATAGCGAAAGTAGAATGACTCAAATTATGATGGCAACTGTACCGCACGTCACTGCCGAGTGGGACGTATGAAATATCAGGCCGATGGATTTTTATTCGACTTAGTGTACAAGTAAAAAGAAAGTATTGTTGTCATTAGTGTGTTCAGTCTTCTCCTTTAGGATGTCCCTCAGCTGCTGCTTTTAATTTACCTTGTGCAAGGTATTACTTTTGTGCTGTTGCTTTTGACACAGGTTTCAAGTGTGCTGCCATTTGAACCTTGTTCAACCTCCTTCCTTTCATCATTATCTTCTTCCCTATTGCTGCCTGTCATTCGTGAATAATTTGAATGGTGTGAGCTTGTGTTTTGGGTATCAGAAACAATATTTATAAAAAGTACATATATTTGTGCCTTTTTGTACCAGGCTCTCCAGACTCAAAAGCAGTTTCTTAATTTCAACCTTTGCTGAACTTCTTTCTTTCCTTACGGTATAAAAAAGTAACACATTTTCAGATCAATTGTACAAAATAGGCAAAATCGGATTACTAGATAAGTAAATGGTGATATGAAAATCTGTTACAGGTGTATAGTAATGGGTAATACCTTTGCTTCATTGCACTTTGAATACCTGTTAGGAGAAACAACTGTTCATGAAATTGTCAGGGGTTTTGATGGTATTTGGAATGGTCAGAAAGCAACAGACATGCCTGGAAAGACAAATGATTGGTTGAACATAGTTAATGATATTTATCAAGGAATGCAATTCCCAAACTGCATTGGTGCTGTGGATGGGAAATTCAGTCAAATACAAATTCCAGCTGGAAGTGGATCTGTGTTTTATAATTTCAGACATTTTTTCTCAGTTTTGCTCTTGATTTAGTAGATGCAAACTACTGTCGTATTTATCTTAGTAATTAACCAACTTGATGCACAAAATTTTTTTGTTTTACATAAGTTTATTTCATTCCTCTACATTACTGTTTTATGTTAGTAGATGTTGGAGCAATTGAACATTAAGCGAGTGCATTGTTTTTATGAATTCAAACACAGGAAAGAAACTGGAATCAAATCAACTGGGAATTCCAGGCATCAGGCTGTTGCCTAATCATGAGGATGGAAAATGTGTGCCATTTGTGATTGGGGGTGATGAGTCTTACAGCTTGTCAGAACATGTATTATGGCACTACCTGAATAGGAATCTGAGCATTCAACAATGAATGTACATACACAGATTAACAATAACTTGTTGGATGGTGGACTCCTCATCTGGTATTCTGGCAATTAAACATAAGATTTTTCACAGACCATTAGATGTAACTCTTCAGTGTCATGATAGCATTATAAAGGCTTGCTGCATATTGCACAGTTTCGTTCACTGGAAGGATGGGTTTGAGCTTGGGAACACTTTATGAACGTAATTTTGAAAGCTTTCATGCTACAGGGACAAGAGGAAACACCAAAGGGAAAGCATGTGGGAGATTATTTTGCCAAGTATTGCACATCACCACACACAGCCTTTCCATAGCAGTACAATAATATATGATTTGGAATCTGACATATCCTGAAAAAGTGTTCACTTGTGTTCACTACCATTACAAAATTTAAGCTCTCATGGTTAATTTCCATTATAATGTTGAACATATTTATATTTTACAACAGATTAATGTAAATATGTGCATTTGTATTAAAGGTATTAAAACAACAATGCGTACCTTTTTCCAATTTCTCTGGACCATCCATGTGGCTCAACGTGGAATGATTGCCTTGTACACTTCTTCCTACAGTCTCTCTGGCACATATCACTGTATTCATTCAGTGAAGAGTCATGCAGTGAAGGATGCCTTTCAGTTTCTGTGGTGAGCTTCCCACAGTCATACACTTCTTCTAAAGCCATAGTGGAACCAAATTCTTTGTGTCAGGTTCATGCTACTACAAAGACATGGCCTTGGTTTTGCAGAGAGAAAAAAAGCCAATATTCGTCAGTGTATGCATACCCATATGTTTCTTTGTGTTTCATTTGTACTAGTAATCAAGTGACAATTGTGTTGCCCTTGGAAAGGCACTTGCTGCAAGTTTTCATCACCACAATTAAATAGTTATTGTGCGCATTTCCATATACAATTTTCCATTTAATTTGGGTGGCACGATAGTCATGGTTACTCAAACCACTCGCATGTGTGGTAAGATTAAGAGCTGCATCCTCCTCATGTCTAGTCTGGGTGATCCAAAATGTACGATTTGCTAGATGCTGACTGTCTATAAATATCACTGTACTTAGACAAAAGTTGTAGGACATTTATCCTGCTTGCACTTAATTGAAGTAGATCATTTAAGCCATAAGTGCTCTTTAAGTTTTATGTTTGCTTATTTTCAGGTTTTAGCTGTACCGTACATAAGTGTATTACTGATGTTTGTCCAGAAAGTTCTGACATACCCAGCTTTTGAAGTCTTGGTGCTCCCTCACCTCATGTATCATTGTCAAAGCATAACATCAAATGACAGTGTAATAGGTGTCGCGGGAATTGGTCGGGACTTTTTGTATTTACTTACGCGTTTGGTGCTGCATAAGGCTCCATTGTGCAGGACAGGGATGGATTTGCAATGCTGGTACCAGTATCCACTTGACTTCAGAAATGGAGTGTGCAGGTAATGAAAGAAAAATGTAAATATCATAGGAAGAATTTAATTTGAAGTGCCAGAATAGTATGTCATATTGGGTCACATTCTTTTTGTCCACACACTTTTCTGTTGGGTATTCATTGATCCTACTGACACCATCATTAACCTTTAAAATGTGTGAAGACACGCAAAAAACACCCCTGAAATTCCTGTTATATATTAGGCAACCACGATATTTACTGCATTTTTAAGACATTCTGCATAATCTGTTTTATTTTCCACGAAATGCCATTTATTTCATAATTTTATCATTTTGTGTTCAAATAATGTGTTTTTCATAAACCATGTGGAAAAATTTAATTACCCATGGGTTAGATAAAAGTTAAATAAACTGTAAATAAATCAATAAAAGTCCGTATAATTGCTACCTATCACCTGAATACAGAAGTACTCTTGAAACATTGTAAATTCCTTGTCATTGTGCAGCACGTGACATAATGTTGGTATTTTTATATGGCAAACCTTCTGAGCATCATAAAAATATGGGGAAATTTGACTTTAGATGGTTTACCACCCAAAGTGGGTTTTACTTCATTGTCATTTAAGTATAACAACATATTAATGTTGCATTTTGAAGGTGCTTGAATTTTAAGAGTTAAAAAAAAATTTAAATGAAATATATATTTTTTTATTAGAAATTGTTTTATTTCTGTGTGCCACAAGTATGAAAAATTAAACTTGAATTTTGTAGGTAACTGTACTGTCACTCATTTACTCCCTTAATGTTACTTTTCTTGAAATAATATGCAGTATTATGCTGCAATGTTTATAATGAAATATATATCTTTATTAGCTTGCAGTTGCATGGCCATAACTAATCATTATAACTGGGAGTGTAAAGTATAGTAAACAGATCATGAGTATGTAAATTTATCTATTTAAAGTTGTAAAAAAGGTTATAGCATGAAATTCTGAGGTCAAGTATTCAAAAATTCAGGGCAGGAGAATCTGTGATGATAGATATTATTCACATGAATATAGACAGAAATATATTAAATATATTAATGTTAATGTATTTATATAAGTGTGTGTGTATGTGTTTATTTATTTGTTTATTTTCAGGAGTGATTCTGGTACCAAGACCATCAATGTGTCAAGCCAGTTTCTTGATGTGCTGTGTGTGAATGATATTAATGAAATGTTAATGGAAGTGGAAGATTTCCTTTGTGTCACAATTTGTCTTCCACATATAAAACAACTAGATCAAGATGTAGCCGTAAGAGAGTTGAAAAATGACATAATATTATTGTGCTCGTCATTGAAGCAAATTTCAAATGCTGTTGGCAGTAAAAGTGAAAGTGACTTATCTCAAAGGGTGCAGCTTGAGAACAAATGTAGTCAAAATGAAGTTGATGGGAGTGAAGAAAATCTAAGGATTCATCTTCTTGTATTGGCAACTGTTCTGGAAACTGTTATTCACCTGACTGATGAAAAAATGCTAAAGGAAGTGTGTAATCCAGATATGCTTGTAGATTCCCTACTCCCATACGCCTGTGATACTACAAACTTGAGTGCATTAAGAGCTCTGGATTTATATTTCACCGCCTATAAGCTAGAGATAGAAGATGTCTACTGTTTGGAGTTGTTTAGGAGATTACTTTCAAAATTGCTTAATAACCTGTCCTCACCTTTTCATGAGGTAATAGCTTAATGTAATGTTTTCTTTGCATATATTAATGTTGGTTATTCTATCCCTCAGTGATATGACCATTTAAAATGAATGGGAAATGAAAAAATGTGACAAGGAAATGAAAATCTATGCAGCTACTGACATGAAATGCACTAAATTAATACTGTGTTACAGTAACATGTATTCTAGTTCACTTTTTATTTATATATGTCCATTAAAGCAAGATGGTGTTTCTTTGCTTCTTGCTGAACCCTGTGTGGCTTGTTCTCAGTACTGCTGACAGTGGCCATTGTGTTATCAACATCAAAGTGTATGAATTATTTCCTCATGGTCTTGATGGCCTCCACCTCTAATAAAAATATTTCTCAAGGTTCATTTTTCCATCATCTTCATCTTTATCCTCTTCCTGCTCCTTGCTCTTTCCTCCCCCTTCCCCTTCTTTCTCAGGCATATCCATTGTTAATGCTCGTTCCATCGTTTGTTCTAAGGTCTTCACCTCATTATATTGTCATAGTCACTACATATTCACCAAATGGTACACCTGCTTTTAGCTGACCTCATCCCTAGGCTATGGGAAGCTGTGTTGCATCTTTTACCATGTTAGTCTGACCTAAATTACATCCATAGTTTTGAAAACATGTCACTAGTATCATACATGTGACAGCACCATCATTGTGCAATGAACTGTAGTGCATATCTTCATGAGTGTTGCATTGTGGAACAGCTTGTGATTGGTAACAGACATAGTTCTCATTTTAGGGTAAGAGTCTTTAAGTTGTGCCCCCAGACAAAACAACTGGCAAGGTTGCTGTATATACTCAATATTTGTGTTTTAATTTGAAAATGGGCATACATTTTGTAACTGAATGGTAGTGACGTTTCCTCGAGTGTAATGTGCTTTTAGTTTCCTTGTAAATGTAACTGTGTAGGTGCCTCTGCACCTATGAAAACTTGAAGGCACAGGTGTAGTTTCCGAAACTTTGTTCCTTCAAAGTGACAAGCAGTGTACAGAGTTCAGAAAGCAAGGCATAGTTTTCATTTCTGTCATTCCCAATGAAACTTGGGTTTCATGTTTTTGAAAATACATTTTCCTTGATTCTATACACATTTTTATCATTCTCATCAAAACATCCATAAGAACAGTGTTAAACTTTCTTGGATACTCATTTGTGCTTTTGGCCTAACTCCTCAATAATAGACTTACATTCATACTGAGCAATTACCATTTTCTGTCCTTTTAAATACATCCATTGCAAATCAGGGGATAAATGGTTTTCAGTTATAATTTCCTACATCCTTTATTTTATTCTTGTGCACTTAATGTGCTGCAGCTTCAAACTGTGCCAGCAAAGGGCAGTAATGTACCCAGAAGAAACTGCTGGGAAACTTCTGGAAACTTGACATATGGCTGTGCCTGGTGGAGTCATATGTTCACACACTTAAGATGCAAGTGACCCAGTCACTGTGTTTGAAATTTTTCTAGAAGACCTGTAACATATTTTAATGAGTGGTTTTAGCCGTTTGGCATACTGACAGAGAATTTGTTTTTATGTACTCTGTTATTACGGCAATTGTAATTTAGTGTAATTTCAGTAGTGATATAAAATTTCATTTACTTAATTTTACATTCGTTTTAAATGGTCCCTTCAGAATCGTAAAATCCATCATTAACTTTGCTAGAACATGCTTATATTTTAGAAGGATTTACTGTCATTATAGAATGAGTTTGCCTTGCTTTAGTAAGTGCCTTTATAATGACTATGTCCATATAAGGTTATCCCAAGACCATGTACTTGTTTTAAATCTTAATGAACATTTGTGCAAGATTATTAGAGCATTGTGGTGTACTCTTACACTTTTGTTTTTTAATTTTAAATTGAACATTCCTTATGTTTTCTGTATGCAGGTTCGAATGTTGACTTTACATTTGTTCTCATTATTTGAACAAATACATGGGTCAGATATGTCAGAGGGAATCAGGGGCTGGCCAGTCTTCAGTCTGTGTCTGTCTGCAGAATTGGTTCAGCCTACATTACATGAGTACAGAAAGAAAATGCAACATCTTGAGAACCTGGAATTCACAGCCATTCATGCCCATTTATTAAGGCACCCAGAATACAGTAAGGTGAGTGTCTTTTATCATGAAAAGATGAGGCTTAATAAGCTAATGATACCTTAGGTCAATGCTTCACAATTTATTTTAGCTCGCGCAACCCAGAAAAAGCTACAGGGCTTACTGAGGAACCCCTATTTGCAGTAAGTCAAATATAAAATTAAATACCAACATTTGTTTTTTCTTTTATGTACATTACAAGTAAAAAATGAACAGGTGCCTTCAAGCTAATTGATAACCTGATTGTTTTGCCTGACACACAGACTCTGTATATGGCAAGCTGTGCCAATCAATTCATTTCCCATTATGCATTTTCGTCTCTTGGAAAACCTGACACCTCTTGGCGGAACCCTTGGGTTCCACAGAACTAAGTTCAAGAAACAATGCTTTAAGGTGATTAGCAATTGTGATACATAGCAGAAATATTGTTCTTTGGAGAGGGCCTCTGTCCATTTGTCAGGGTCTGGTATACACTGAAATATCCAAGTGTTGAAGTCAGAATTAAATAAACAATCAGCTTAAATCTGTTTCACCTTTTCCCTTTCTTCACTCTCTCTCTAAATAAACACACAAAAACAATTGTAACAAATGGTTTTTCTACTTTTGAGACCATTTACTTGTCTTGTGCATGTGTTATGGTAGTGGCCTAGTGTAGATGGTTGTCATAAATTCTGCTTTGAGGAGTTTTTGCTGCATACTTATTTTCCCAAATGTAAGACGAGAATTTAATCCTACTTTAACATCTAAAAAATGCACAGCACATGATCTGATTAATTAAAGTGAGAACAAATTACATGATGTCATGTCCAGTGTTATTTAGGTACACAGTATAAAGCTCATGGTTCCAGGGTGTGCACATAAATTTGTGTTCAGGATAAGTGGTGTGTGTAGTATAATATTACAGCTTTGTGGAGCTCAGGGGCACCAAATACTGCCTATAGAGGAATATTTGAAAATTATTGAATCACTTGTGATAATGTTACTATAGTAGAACTGTTAAAAGAGAGTAAGTTTAGTGGTGATTTGGATATGGAAGCAGATATGTTTGTATCAATACTATTAATTGTATTGAAGCTTTAATTGAATCAGGGAACAGACAGAAATGTAGCTATGAAGAGCACTTAACATTCCTTTGGAACCCTAAAAATGTTTGTTTTGTTATAGGTTCCAATTTATTTCCTGCTTGGGAACTTATACATAAACTTTCAGTTGCTGTGGGAACCAACAAGCAAACTCATAGCATCGTATGCTCGAGGGTTGAATATATCAGAGTTCTGGGAGGTCTTTGGAGAGAAACTGCATTTGGCTGCACAGCAGATCAAAGTTTTTAATCAAGAGAAAGTGCCTTTACTCTCACTCAAATGTGAGTACTTTTACACACGTATCTTGACTTCTTTGACTGCAGTTATTGTGACTTGCTACTACAGAAATTTCATGGATGTCCCTTATCTTTCACCTCATGTGGTCCAGCCAGGTACAGCTATTAAAATGAATAGCACCTTTTTGTATCCAACTAGTCTCCCTGAAAGATAATTTTAGCATAGACAGTACAATTTGCATTAGTAAAATTCAGTTTATGTGTGTCAGATTTATTAATGTTGTTCTTTAGAGAGCGGTTTTAGGTTGTGCAAATTCACGAAATTAGTCTGTAAAGTTACTGAACTTTTGAATCAGTGCACCAATGTGAAAGTGGAGCAAGGTCCCGCTTGTTGCACTGCATAGCAGTGAATTTCCTTAGGCGAATGCCACAAATTGGATCGTTCTAGTTTGCTTACCCAGTGTGCTGTGTCTATTAAGAGTGAAAGTGTGTGTTGCTCAGCAAATTTTTCAGTGATTAAGAATGGGTGATTTTCATGAGCAATATTGTTTGTGTGAAATTTTGTTTCAAATTAGAGAAAACATTTTTGGAGACTTTTGAAATGTTAAAACAAGCATTTGCGGACAAAGCCACTAGTAGAACACAGACCCGTGAGTTGTACGAACGTTTTAAAGAGGGCTGAACTTAAGTTTAGTACACTGAATGTTCAGGATGACCTTCAACATCAAAAAAGGCAGAAAACATCCAGAAAGTTTGTTCATTCCAATCATTGTTTGACCATTCATGAAACAGCAGAGGAGGTTTGAATTTCAAAAACCATGGGTCATGAGATTTTCGCTGAAAATTTGGGCATGCATCATGTTGCAGGCAAATTTGTGCCACAACTGCTGAGGGAAGATAAAAAAAAAATTCATGTTGGTGTCAGTAAAAAGCTTGTTGACGATGCAAATGGTGATGAAGACTTTGTAAAGAACATTGTCACACATGATGAAACTGGGGTTTAGGCTGTGATGTTGAACAAAAGCCCAGTCTTTGCAGTTGGTCTCAAGAGTGTCACCAGACCCACAATGGCATGGCAAGTTTGGTCCAATGTGAAAGTGATGCTGACTGTGTGTTTTGAATGTGAGGACATAATTCATCATGAATTTCAACCTCATGGCCAGACAGTGAACAAGGAATATTATCTGAGAGTGATTAAAAGGCTGAGAGAGGCAGTGACAAGAAAAAGGCCTGATTTGTGGAGGTTAAAAAAATGGTTGCACCATCATGACCATGCTCTTGTGCATTTGTCGAATCTGATTCATGGTTTTGTCACAAAACATGAGACGATGCTTGTCCCTGAGCCTCCTTACTCACCAGACCTTGCACTAGAGGACTTCTTTCTCTTCACCAAGCTGAAATCTGTATTGAAAGGACAACGATTTGAGTTTGTTAAGGAAATTAAAGAAAATTTGCTGGCAGAGTTATGCATTGGTCCAAATGAGGCATTTCAGGAATGCTTCCAAAACAGGAGGAAATTCTGGGAGCATTGTATAAAAAGTGGAAGAGAGTACTTCATAGGGGACAAAGCCCAGTAGCTCCAGAGCTCCAGAGTAAATGAGAAAACTATTTAAATTATTTGGAATCATTATGGACAGACCTCATTAGTATGAATCTTACACCCAGCATTTTCTGTGTGGAAGGTTTTTGCTGAAGAAATTTTTATACTGAAGATTTAATTGAGTCCCCAACCTTCATTCCTCAATTGTAACAGAAGTGACAGTAATTCCAGTGGGACCTTGATAGCTGTTAGCTTCTCAATTTGTTTCTTGTATCATGCGCTATTTTTTAACACCATTCTTTCTGTATCCATAACTAGTTCTTTTATTTGTTTTCATGTTAGCCATTATTGGTGTTTATTCAATGCATACATTGAATGTAGTGCTCAAGTTTATGTCATACTTGGAATGATTTATTGTTGCATTGAATTATTTTTTAACACCATTCTTTCTGTATCCATAACTAGTTCTTGTATTTGTTTTCGTGTTAGCCATTATTGGTGTTTATTCAATGCATACATTGAATGTAGTGCTCAAGTTTATGTCATACTTGGAATGAATTATTGTTGCACCTGCTCTGGATCAGGGAACATACAGGAATTGAATAGAAATTAATCTATTCACAATAAATGCCAGTCAGAGCAAATTTTAATTTATATACTGTTAAGCTCGAAAATATAATTTTGTACACAACTGGTTAATGGTTCTTAAAAGTGGTTTTCACTAGTTACAGACTGTAATTAACCCTTTGGTTTCAGTATTTAAATTGCCTTTGCAAACAATGTAATGGTTATGTTGCACCACACACTAGTTATACTGTTATTTGTGTCGAAGTGACGAAGTATACGTAACTTTGATGTATGTTTGACCGTGCATCGTAGTTCAATGTGGATAAAGAGACCAACTAGATGTCACTTTTAGTATTATGTTATTTCTCCTTTATAGTTTGCTCAACATGTTTCGGGCCACCTTGTGCCCATCTTCAGGAGCTGACGACTTGGAGGTATTTATCAGATGTGTTGCAGCTGTAACAATGGGTAGTGTTATTT
>Ga0123357_10006892_pt1 | contig 13959 bp, 9 predicted proteins | sample TergutEmb28metaG_FD_89873 | JGI IMG/M metagenome (GOLD analysis project Ga0123357, IMG submission 89873) | Embiratermes neotenicus P4 segment gut microbial communities from Petit-Saut dam, French Guiana - Emb289 P4 | ecosystem: Host-associated > Arthropoda: Insects > Digestive system > Gut ... | reverse complement strand
GTGCATCATTGTGATAGTTGAAGAATAAAAGACCAACTTGATGTCACTTGCTATTTTATTTCACTTCTTATGTGCTCAACATGTTTCGGACATTAATATATCCATCGTCAGGAGCTTGCGACTTGAATTACCACATTGGTCGTATTGTTCATGGTTCGATGTGTGTTGGAGTTTCGGTGTGGTTGGGTTGGAGTGGTATCCGTGTTGCAGACTTCAGTCTGCAACACGGATAACAGTATTGGTCAGTATTGTGTCAAGGTGCCTGCGTAAATCGGCGAGCGCGGGGGGTGCGGGGAAGCTGTGAAGCTCGTGTAAATGGAATGCATAGGTAATTCGCAAATATTCTAAGACAACTGAAAGCCGTTCGTAACATCTCACAGGCCAGTGTATGAATGTAGTGTGTGTCCTTCCTAAATCGTGTGTGTTTGTGTGGTTCGAACATTTTGCGTTACATAACCCCTTGCCCTTCCCACTTGGGAATGAATACCGATATACGTGATTATTTTATTTATTTATTTATTTATTTATCTGAATCTTCTGTCAGTAACTCGTAACTATAATGTCGAGGAAAACACACGACTGTCTCTTTGTTAGTATATCTGTATCGTCCTATTTATGTCTTCATTTGTCGATGCTTATATAATTGAGCGTCGCCGATTAAAACAGTGAACGCTTCGTAATATTCTTGCCACTTGTGTGTTTGTGCCGTGATGATCTTGCGCCAGTTGTTAATACGTTGTTGGAATTTGTTCTTGTTGTGAGTTCCTTGTTTGTCAAGTTAGCTTACTTTCGTTTGTATAAAAGGGAAATACGGAATGCAGTGTGATTTACTTAGACACTCTTCATGCCTTCCTCTTGTTAACTCAGATGTCATATAAAAACCATAATTCTCATAGCCTTTGTTGCGGTTGATACATGTCTGAGTACAAAACAAATACTACCATGGGCGTCTGGTTAAGTGCAGCATACACAACGCTGTTGTTTGTTACGCGACTTCCTTGTTTAGCTGTTAACATGCTTTAAGTACGTGGTGTGCGAATTGTCTGTCGGAAATTAACTTTGCATTTAAGCATTTTTTTTTATTTTATATATTGGTTTATATGCACAACATGAATTGTGGGGGGAGATCAAGCAGATGCTGAAGAAGGGATTTGGGGTTGCCTACGGGTATTAAATTCTTCGTGCTCTGTCGACATTTCTGTATTGCATATATATTGTATTTGTAATACTGCATGTCATTCCAGTTGGAAAAGTTGTATATCACAAGGCGTTGATCCAATTCCAGCTAGAATGCATACTTAGGAGGTGAACAGTACATTCTGAAGTGCGTAAACATTAATTCCATTTTGACTGAGGAAGTAGTGCGTTAACAGTGACAGGAGGGTTGCTGCTGTTCATGTTTATAAGAAGGGTGATAAAAACGGGTGATAGCAATTAACGAGGCATGACACTAACCACATACAGAATTTTATCCACCCTTCATTTGTCGAAATCAGCTCCATGTGTAGACTAAAATAGTGTGTCGTCGTCATCCTGGGTTTCGACATAACAGATCCACTGATAATCGTATGTTCTGTATTTTTAAGATAAGCCTACTTGAGGGTAAAAAACAGGAATGCATTGGAGCGGTACACGTGCTTTTGATTGACTCAAGAAAGTAAAAGTAAAGCAGTCCCGTTACAAGCCCAGAAGGGCCTAGAAGGTTCCAGGAAGTTAAGGTTCCCAGATTTCGTGACAGTGACATAGGATGGTGGTAGGTTGTTAGCCTTACGTACCGGCCGTCTTTACCCCCAGGAAACACTCCTGGTACTCATTTCTGTTAGAGGCTGAGTAGACCACACGGCCATAGTGCGATCGGAAGGATTTTATGTCAATGACCTTCCGATTTGTAGCACAGCACCTTAACCACTGTGCTACCGCGGTCCCCTGACTCAAGAAAGTACGTGATTTATTTATGGGGAAAGCTATGTATGATACTGTCATTGAGTCTGGTGTACCTGTGAAACTACTTGGGTTAATTACGTTGTGTTTAAGTGAAAACCTCTTGGAAGCTCCGGCCGTGCAGACATTTGTCACAGTCCTTATTAAGAATGAATTGAAACAAAGAGCTGCTTTGTCATAAAATATCCCATTTGGAAGGTCAAAGTAAACAGGAGGGAACGAAATGGAATGGAACAGATCAGCATCGGGTCAGTACTAATGGTATTGATTTACTGGGGGGGGGGGGACCTAAACACTATAAATAAAAGCGCAAGCTGTATTGGTCGGAGTAAGGAGTTTGGTATAGCAGTAAATGTTGAGGAATACTAAGTATGTGTTGGTCACGCGAACAAAATGGAGTACAGAATTAAACGTGAAGAATGGAAAAGTTAAAGTTTATCCTGGAACAGGCCATGAAAGCCCAGAAGGGGAGTAGAGATATAGCTTTACACTTTCATTTACCTCGGCGCTAGATGGCGGGGGGGGGGAGTGAATATTGCGCGCCATGCCGTGGCCTCTTTACTCCCGGGAAAGGGGCCCGGTACCCTTCCATAGGATGCTGAGTAGGACCCGGGGCAATGTGGACGGGTTTGGAAAATCGCGCGCCCCACCCGGATTCCATCCACGGACCGTGCAGCCCGTAGCGTGTATCTGTACCGACTGCGTTATCACAACATAAAAGATTCTAATAAATCCTTTGAAAATGTGACATAATTCATATATTTGGGTACGACGCTAATAAAAGTTGCACGCGGGAAGAAATCCAATGCAGATTAATTCAAGGGAATGCGTGCCACTTTTCGGTCCAGAATCATTCTTCCAACTGCTGTGTAAGAGCATGAAGATTTAATGTGGATATTGAAATTTTGCCTATTGTTTTGCCTAGGTGTAAAACTTGGTCTGTAATATTAAAGTGTATACATAGATTGAGGGTGTTTAAGAATGGGGTGCTGAGAAAGAGATTTGGACCGAAGAGGTAGAAGGTAACAGGACTGGAGGAAACTGTATAGTGAGGAGCTTAATGATATTTACCCCTTACCAGATATATGTGGGTGATAAATTATAAAGAAATGAGGTAGGTGGAGCATGTGATGTGTATGGAGGAGAAGCGAAATGCATTGAGAGACATTAATGTTAAAACGACTTTAATGATATCCAGTGAGAGGACCTGGTATGGATTAATTTAGCCAGGATATAGACAAGTAGCAGACGTTTGTGTACACGGTAATGAACTTTCTGATTACATAAAACCCCGGGAGTTTAACGAGTAGCTGAAGAACTATTGTCTTTTGAAGATCTTTCCTCCATTTAGTTACCATTTACCCCATTCATCATCATTCTGCTATGTGCTGAACTTGTGTGTCAGTAAAATTATTTGCCATGCACTAGGCACTGGGAAATTCCGTCACTTAAATCACTGAACGCAAGTTTATTATTATTATTATTATTATTATTATTATTACAGGTCGGATGGCACCGAATCACCTCTGTTAGAAGATCATGAAGAGTCGAGTCCGGCAGATAAACCCAAGCAGATCACAAAATATGGAGAGCTGACTATCCTAGGGTGAGTATCAGTTGTACATATATTACAGATTGTTAGTGTCATAGGCGCCTGTCCCGGTGGCCGTGGTGTCGAAGCCGTAGTAGATTTACGGCCGCTCGATTCCTGGTATAGAGAGTTCGAATACTGCTGAGGGAATGGGTGTTCAGGTCGGCCTCTGCTACGAGCTGATCTCTTCTTCAGAGGAGTCCTGCCGGGCGTGTGGCGTTGAAACACCATCACTGAGGCGGCCAAGGACCCTACTCGGGCTGTTAGCAACACGGCAAGGAAAGAGAAACGCCATAGGCCTGTGGTGACTAAACTCTAACATTGCATCCCTGCCAGCCTGATAAGACTTGACCATTGGTTCCGAAGTTGCTGTTTGCAAACCACATGCGGGGTATTGTGTGTTTCTACACAATGTTCGTCGAAGAAGAAAATGCATAGTTGTGGATGATATTAGTCGGATAACATAAGGCACATTCGCAGAAGAATGTGCATTAAAATGGATATCTTCTTGTTTGTTTTATAAAACATTGTAATAGAAACGTTTTCTTGCGTGTTTCCTGTTCTCTGTGTAAGAAATTGTGGGATTTTTTATGCCTAATCTCTTTCACCAGGTTGAAACTCATGCGACTTTGGTATAGTATGTTATATAAAACTTTTTAAGACCGATACTTATATATGGATGTCAATGTTGGCCCGTCTCAAAGAAGAATGGAAATATGCTTCGCAACTTAGAAGGAAGCGTATTAAGAATGATTTACGGTCCTATTAACGATAATGGTATATGGAAAACAAGATACAGTAATGAGCTTCATACGCACTGTGATGAAATAGACGTAGTCAGACTGGTAAAAATAGGAATATTGAAGTGGCTGGGACACATATTCAGAAGGCAAGAACTGGATCCTTGCAGAAAGCTTATCAAACCAGAAGGCACTCGAGGTGTTGGAAAACCTAAGTTAAGGTGGCTGGAGTCGGTTGAGGAAGATCTAAAGAACTTGGGCGTGAGGAACTGGACGCTTAGGATCGAGAACAGTGGAGGACAGTTTGGGGGAGGCTGAGGTCCACCAATGACTGTAATGCCAGAAGAAGAAGAAGAAGAAGAAGAAGAAGAAGAAGAAAAGGAGGAGAATGAGAAGAAGGAAGAGGAGGAGGAGAAGAAGGAAGAGGAGGAGAAGAAGAAGGAAGAGGAGGAGAAGAAGAAGGAGGAGAAGGGAAGGAGCAGAGGAGGAGTAATAGTAGGAGAAGAAGGAGGAGGAGGAGGACGACGACGACGAGGTGGCGGCGGCGGCGGCGGCGGCGGCTTTCGTTTCAGGAAATCTGTCGATCAAGAATGTAGTGTTCATCACTGACCCTCGTACAGTCCACTTCCTACAGTTTGGGCTCATGAACGTTGCGAGTTTTACTGCGGAATTTTATCTTTCTTCTTTGAAACGTCATCTTCAGGGTGGACGACACAATGGTCACATGTCGGTCTGAGGTTATATCCTATGTGTACAAACGTTCTGGACAGAAAAGTATCAAGGTTTGTACAGATATTTTTGAACGAAAATTTTCAATGACGGAAAAGCACGTGTGTGTAGCATTGTCGAGATTGTCTCTTGTGGGTCAGAGGGGAGTGGTACAAGCTTAGTAAGTCCCATTACATAGTTTAAATCACTAGACTTAAGCATCAGACCATAAAAGGGCATAATTCTTTAGTACAGTACGCTGAAAACGTTGTGACATACGAAATGTATACCACCACGCCTGAGCTGGGCGTTAGGTGGAGATGTGGTTAGCTTTATGCCCTGAAAGCTTTTCGTGTGGAGATAGGCGGCTGTGGGCTTGGAGGGTCGGTCGGACGGACAGTTCTTTCTCACGTTAGCTGTCTAGCTGCTTGGTTGTGTGCTTCGTGTGTGTTCTGTTAGCTCATGTTACCAAGCCAGGTGTTGGAAATAGACGTATTAGTCGTTTACGGTTTTTCATGACACAATTTATGACTGTGAAAGTTAATTAGAATGTATGTATATATATATATATATATATATATATCTCGGTCATGTGCCTAAATGTGCTCCGAACTTGGTTGACTCTTAGTGGTGGGTATTGTGAAACCGGAAGAACGTAAAATTTCTTTGATAGAAGCAATGATTCGCAACCATTGACAGATGAAATAGAAAAATAATTGCAACATTGGCCGTTCTTGGGTATAGGGTATTTTATTAGTTTTGTGAAGGCCGAAAACTCTGTAACATTGCTTCTTCTGCTTGACCTTTTGATAAGAGTAGTAGTAAGATGAAGATGAGTGTGAAAGATTGGTAGAGTGGTACTGACATAGTATATCTCAATTGTCCGGAAAAAAAAAAAATGGTCTCAGTGCCACTTTTCCCACCACAAAACTTACATAGACTGTCCCGGGATCGAACCCGGTCCCCCATGGTGATACGCATGCTTCAAACCGCCTGAGACATGGTATGGCACCTGAAGGACGAAAGTGGTCTAAATATCAGTTAGGAATTACGTTCCTGCCGCACAGAAAACACGCTGCCAATTGCTTAATGCTGTTGGGATATAATCGCAGTTTATTAAGAGCCGCATACGTAGTATGCCGTATGCATAAATTTCAGAGTTCATATATTGAGCAGGTACATACATGTAAGAGAATAGCTTTCTGACATTTAAGAATAATGCATACAAATTCTGAAGATAGGAAGATCTCAGTGTTCCGAGTGTCGTGTTACAAGGTTTCAGACTGAGCGTTCTACGGCCAACAGAGCGCAGTGAAGATACTGAAATGTTACAGTTGACTTACTGTCCTTCACGCTGGGTCTGACGTAGTAATCTTGGAAAACCACATGCCTCTTGATCTTTACCCGAGAGATGTTATGAACATTGACCTCGCATGTTGTGAAATAAGGAGGTTGACCCTTTATGGCTGTTTCCTTGTGAATTACGTGGGTGCTGCAGACTGGAGCACGGAGCTGTTTGAATGGCTGAGCTGGTGTCAGCCACTCGATTGCCCCTCATTTCTGTTTGTTAAGCGAATAATACATTGGTCGTGTTCACGTTAAGCTTGTTCTGATATCGCTTGGACTGGTGTTCGTAGTAGTACATGCGTCCAGTAGTCGGTGTTGTTGTTTGCAGTATATTTGTGTCTACAGTACCTGAACACAGACATAGCCGAATTGTAATAGTAGTATGCGAGATGACATGGGACACATTTGTAAAATATGCATACTTCTGCGGGATATGGCCGCCTGCCCATTTTAGACGCCTTCGCTCAATTGCGAAAAGCGACTATTAGCTTCGTCATGTCTGTCCGCGTGGAACGCCTCGTCTCCCTCTGGACGGATTTTCGTGAATTTTTATATTTGTGTATTTTTCGAACAATCGTCTTGAAAATTCAGGCTTCATTAAAATCAGGCAAGAATAACGGGCAATTTTAAGTGAAGATCACTAAACGTTTTTGATCACATTTCGCACATTTCTTATTACAATGAAAAATGTTGTAGAGGAAATCATTTTTATGTTCAATATTTTTTATTCGAAAATCGTGCCTTTTATGAGATACCGTGGAAAAATATTGTAGAGCGGGGCAGGCCACAGATGACAATATGGCGCATGCGTAGTGCATGCCGGATAACTAAGGCTACAGACACACACACACACTCACTCACTCGGAATATTTGCTTTTCCACTGCAACAATGGTTGCACGAGTGTGCCTCAGTGTTACATACACGTGCATTGCTTGTCTTGTATTCTGACGTCTTTAAAATAACTGTGTGAAAAATGAACAAAGAAGTTTGTGAAGGCCTTCATATTCCATTCACAAACGCAGAATTGTAATGACCTAAATATACAAAGTAAGAAATGTAAAAGGCCTGAACCCAGTTGAGATCTGATGTAAGAATAAATCTTTTTGGACAAATGGTCTGCCGGAGATACTACTGTAGGGCGCAATAAAACAGTATCAAAATTTAAGAAAATCCACAAAGATCGTAGTAATTAAGATGTTTCACTGGCGGGTTATGTATAACAGTCTTAACCTGTGTTATGACATGCGGAGTGAGTGGTATTAATAGGTCAGCTAAGGAAACGCATTACAGGTCTTGTTACATCCCTCATACATTTGGAAGACTTTAGCAGATTCACACTGTTATGCCCGGTAGGCCTCCAGAAACGTACGTACAGCATGCGCTGCGTAACAACTCATAAGATCGAAGATCTCATCTACGCTGTTAATTTGTAGTAATATAATTTTCTTTGGGTGTGTTTCTTAACCTTTTGGCGCCGGAATTATTTTTTTTAAATTTTAGCACACCCTGTATATAAAATGTGAATAAAACAGGAACCAAATACGTTAGAATTTTGAAACAAACTGCATTTTGAAGAAAAAAAAAACGGAGAGTGTATAACATGTTTAAAATATTCAGTACCTGTATTTGTTGAATAAATATATAAAATGCAACGTTTAGAGGTTAGCGGTGCGGTATGACCACTATAGTGGTCGTTAGGAGTCAAAGGGTTAATGTTTATTAGTCTGGAGGTGTGATTCGAAAGACCTTCGAAAATTGTACATACTGTTTTCCGATATGGGATCATACACATAGAGCGCCTCATGTAGTTATCAGATTTGTTTACTATTTTCTTGTTCTGGATTAACAACTTTCGACTGGAAGATTTCTTCGTTGCACTTTATTGTTTTATCAGCTTTCGGTATAACAAATAACATGTATCGCCATCTTCATCGTTGCACCGTGCAATTCGTAGTCATTTAATTAGCACACCAACTAATGCACATACATACCATTTTTACATTAAAACATTTAAAATCGCTCCAACATGTTTCGATCCTAAGATCATATTCAGGGAGGGGAAATTAATCAGTGAGTGTTTTTAAAAATGTGACTAGCAAGGAACAGTGTAGCTCCCTGAAAATGATCTTAGGATCGAAACATGTTGGAGCGATTTTAAATGTTTTAACTTAAAGAAAATTATGTATATGCATTAGGTGGTGTGCTATTTAAGTGTATCGCCATATTTAATTACGAGTAACGTAACTGATAAATATCTACACTATACTGACAAGTGTATATTCCGAACAAAACTCAATGAATTGTTTGTTGTATCGATAATTTGTTTAGTATTACAACGTAGTTGGCCTGTCAAATACGGGTGAGGCTCTGCCTGCACAAAGTAAACAGTGCAAAATCTCTTTGACGCCATGTAATTACTAAGCCGCGTTCGCGTCTGTGTTCAGGATGTTACCCTGTGTAGGGTGAGTCATGTTTACCGCAATAAACAGGAAACTCGTCTTCTGCGCTTAAAACGAAACTACACGTTTTTGTAAATATGCTGTCATTTATGAGCGATAAAGGGAAGCAGCAGAAAATCAAAAGGAACGAGTAATAATTGTGACGTATTGAAGGGGTAAGTTTTTGTTTGTTATATAATATTTTAACTTTCCAGTGTCTTTTTAAAATGTCTGTAGGAGTTGCCCTCCCTTGTTTTGAATGCTTAGCAGCCCTGTCACACCAAGAATTCATTGTACGATGAAAAGTTCTGGACATGTATCTTATCGCATATCCGTCAGTTAAATGCCTAAGTTTGTCCTTCATGTTGACGTCTTAAAAAACTGAAAAAGTCCCTTCAAAGGGACTCAGGTGGAAATGAGCAGGAATGAAATTGGGCGATCGCGGAGGTCTCGAACCCACGTCCCTTTCGCCCGTCCGCCGTTCCGGGCACGGAGAGTCTAAAAAATATTTCACTTCACGGGCAAGATGAGCATTTGCTCAGTCATGCCCAAACCATCGACATAATAGTTTTCCGCATTGTGGTGTTAATGCTCCAGTAGTTGATGTAATTCTGTAACAAAGCTGTTACACCCGTGTGCGTAGGAATTATTTGGGCTTGATTTTAGGAGTGCAACATGGTCTTTTGTTACATTCAGCTAAGGATCAGCATGTATATACGAGTGCGTTGAAGGTGTCGGCAGATCCGTCATACCCCATGTCATCTTTCTTGTAGATGATATGATTCATTGGTAGGTTATTCCAGACGTCCGAGTGGCTACCCTCTTTAGCAGGCTACCATGTGTGAAGAAATTCCGCTGAAACTTTCTGGTTCTACATGCTGTTTATATTATGTAACATTACATAATGTAAATACTCTTTAATGCACGGATATGGCACATATTGGGCTAATTAGTGTTTTAAGGAGATGTAGAGTTTTAAAATCACATTGTTATGCAGTGCATCTTTTCCAGTCTCCAGACCACTCTCGTGCCGTGCTTATTCTGCGAAAGTAACCTGAATTACAGAGGAATGGCAGATACTGGAGAAATCGCCCAGGTAATAAAGTAGGTTTGTTCAGGCAGTAACGCGTTTGACTTTCAAAGTACAGTAGGGTCTCGTTTTACGATGGTCCGTTGTACGACGATTCACTTTTATGACCCTTGTCGAGTCGGACCGAGCACTCCCGACTTGTGGTGCATCACTGTCGCAACTCAAGCGTCTTTTCTCTACCTAGTGCGCTTCTAGCTCTTGTCCGGTGTGCACGTGTTTCTTCTTTTTATATTTTAGTGCAGTTCTTTTAAGTTGATTGTGATTTTTCCACCCATGACGTCCATCAAAAAGACAGATTGTCGTCTGTTGCAAAAAGCAGTGAAAAGAACAAGGAAGACTGTGACTTTAGAGACTAAAATGTTAGTGATCAGAAAAATGGAAGCTGGCGAGAAACGTGCTAATGTTTGTAGTTCCCTCGGCTTAGCACCGGCTACTGTATCAACAATTATGGCGAACGCTGAAAAAATAAAACAGTCGGCACAGAAAACTACAAAATTGCGCGCATCAAATGTAAGTTACACTAGAAATTTTAACATAGAAAAAATGGAACAATTACTAACACTGTGGGTTGATGATTTAAATCAAAAAAGAATTCCTCTCACTCAGCGTGCTATTGCTGCAAAGGCTAGGAGTCTTTTTGAAGAAATTCAACAAAAAGAAGGTGGAAACGAGACATTCACTGCTAGCAAAGGATGGTTTGCAAGGTTCAAGCAACGCTCGCATATTCATTGCGTAAAAAGTAGTGGAGAGGCTGTTAGTGCCGACATTGAAGCAACTCGCCCGTTAGAAGGTCACTCGCAGTCACTGTCCAGTGAAGAACTTTATGACTTGGCCCAACAATTGACTGAACAGCAGAAGGAAGATGATGAAGAGGAACGTGTAACCAAAGAAATGCAGACGAAGGACCTTACTGATATTCTTTCCGCTATAGATATGGCAGCTGAAAAGTTGTGTGATATCGACCCTGACTGGGAACGCAGCTTTACAGTAAAAAGGGGCATAAGAGCCATGCTACACCCATATTATGAAATTCTGCAAGAAAAGATGAAAAAATCAAAACAGTTGACGTTAAATTCTTTCTTGATGTCTTCTGAACCACGGCCTGGACCTTCTTCGGCAAAATAAAAAGTGATTTGATTGATACTTTTTTAAAATTATCTGTGTAATTTTATATATACTTAATCCATTAAATTAAAATTGTATGTCATAATGTAAAGAAATATTGTAAATTATAAAATTATTTGACTAATTTCTTTGGCCCATGAACATATCGCAATTTAAACCATTTAAATAATACTCGTTTTACGACGATTCGATTTGCAACCAAATATTCGAGAACGTAACCCCGTCGTGAAACGAGACCCTATTGTACTGAAGTCTGAGCTGGGGAAGTGGCACTTAACAGAGGTTTTCCCGTAGCTGTCTCATGCCGCTACCGAGATAGTGTTCCTTGTAAAAGACTGCAATGCGTATTCTGCAGTTCCGTCCTCTATTTCACAGTAGTGACCACGGTGCGGCTCGCGCACACCACGTGTGCGGCTGACGCAAGAGGCCTGTGAAAATAACAGAAACCGTCTGCTGTGCTTTCTCAAGCAGTGATCATTGTAGCTTCCGCAATTTTGACTTGTTGACGAGAGAATATGCTGTTTCTTAACTGCTTCATGAAGTGCGGCTCCCGAAGCTCTTGTGGCTGGCCACCTCTGCCTTGCACTGTACTTGCATCTCTTTACACGCACGTAATCTTTTTTTGCTCATCCAGTGGCCTGGTCCTGTATATTGACACTAAAGCTGAGGGTTATTAATATAGGTGTGCTGATTTCGGGATATGCATATGAGTTTAGTGTTTGAAGGGCGAACGTTGCGAGTAGTTTTCTGTATGCCTTGTGTTACCGTGAGGAGGGCAGTGCTGTAGTGTGGGAGTGAGTGTGGTTAGTGTCACGTGTCTTCGATGGGGGAAACCTGAGCCCCTTCTGGTTACACACACTTTGCCGTAATTACTTTATGTGCTGGGTGCTTCAAGCTGTTGGCTGTTTGCCGTTACAGATCAAGGAGCGGTGTGATTGGAAATGAATTGTGGCCTGCAGCAAAGGATATCGAAATCTTAGTCGGAATGTTAGTAGTTTCCTGCTTCTGTTAAAAGGGCCTCCTGAACACTGCAGCCACACGTAAAAAAAAAGTAAAGTGCACCCTTGTACAGGCCGTAAGGCCCATAGGGGGATTAGAGGTAGAGCTCTACTCTTTCTTGACCACGGCACTAGAAGGGAGTGAGAGGTCAGCGTCATGCCCCGGCCTCTCTTTACCCCCGGGAAAGACCCGGTTCCCATCTACAGGAGGCTGGGTGGGCCCCAGGGCCGGTCTGGACAGGTGCGGAAAATCTCGCCCCCACCGGGATTTTTTTTTTGTTTTTGTCCTTTATTGTACATCCGTATTGTTACATGCATCACCGTAATGCAGATTTCACCAAGCGTGTATAGTTAAAGCTAAACAGTATTGGCATGCCTCCCACTACGCCTTACAATGTGTTTGGTCGTTGTGGGAAGGTTTATTCAATTCAAAGGTCTATTAGAGCACAACACCAAGACTTGTCATGTCTTTGGCGAGCTATTATTTTAGATCAGTGTCTTCTTAACCCCTCTTTGCGGGATTATCACTCAAATAACATCTGCCTTGTTAAGAGTTACGTATCTATCACTATGAGGAAGTTGGCTACCTTAGTGGACCTATGGGGTTGTCTATACAATTTCCATTTTGCTCTCCGGAGGAAGTCCATTAGGTCATGTCGGGATAAGATGCGAGGTCGGTTTAACCGATAGTACACAAATTGAGCTAGAACCCATAAAACTGCTCGCTGTCTTTGTGTCGGCCATAATCGGAAAGATGGTCGGAGCAGCCACTCGTTCGGGATACATGCAGCTGAGGAACGTAGTATGCGTGCAATGACACTTCTCGCCTGTCCCAAGAGTCAGATCCCTCCCCGCACTCCGTGAGCCTATGTTCTAGTGTGTCCGTATCGCCACATTCTGAGCAGGAGGGTGAGGTGGACATATTGATCCTGTGCAGCCTATAGTTTGTGGGAATTATGTCGTGTATTACCCTGTACCATGTGGACTTCACGGTATCTGAAACCGGTGTGGCCTGCAGGTTTTTCCATATTGTTTCCCACTCTGCATGCGGCCATATCTTCATAATTCTCATCTCTCTGTGCATGGTACCAGCATTGTACAGGTCCTTCATTGTGGTATATAGGTATTTCTTGTAGGTCTTCTCCGACTCTGAGTCCTTTCTGTTTCTTACATATGCAGATTGGATCACGTATTCGCGTATGTATTCGAGGGATGCCGGAATCTTCCCACGAAATGAGGGTTGGCAGAATGCGTTGTGATATCCCATGTTGCTAGCCAGGCGGCATTGAAAGAGCCAACAGACTTATTGTGCATCTGTGTTCGATGGATGAATATGGCCATGCACTTTGCCTATATGTTCACTAGGTCATATCCTCCCTCATCTCTCCCACGGTGTAGTGTAGATAGGGGTACCCTAAATATTTCTCCCCTCCATATGAACCATGAACTGGTGGTGTTCAGCTGTCGCAGGTTTTCAGCAGGGATCGGGAATATGTGGGCTATATACCAGATTCTGGCTAATAAATAGTCATGAACATATTTAATCCTCATGTCCAGGCTGAGTTCTCTATAGTAGGCATTCTGTGCTGCCGCTCTCACCTGCGAGGTGGTATTGCTCCAGGTTTCCTTGCTCGCGTTGTTAACTTTGTCTGAAAAGTGATATCCAAGGATCTTTACCTTCCGGCAGTACGGGATATCCATTATCGCCCTAGAGTCATCCCAGCCTCCTAGCGCAAGGGCTTTGGACTTCGCTGTGTTGACCCGCGCTCCCGACGCAGCTTCATAGGTTCGTATAGTCTCTTGAAATTGTTGTATATCATCTTGCGTGGACAGAAACACTGTTACATCGTCAGCATACGCCACCACAGCGACTCCTGTGCTCCGACGACCAATCTTAACACCGGTAAGCTTTTCATCTAGGGTGTGGAGCAGCGGGTTAATACAGATGTCAAATAGAAGCATGCTAAGCGGACATCCTTG
>Ga0123357_10006891_pt1 | contig 13964 bp, 8 predicted proteins | sample TergutEmb28metaG_FD_89873 | JGI IMG/M metagenome (GOLD analysis project Ga0123357, IMG submission 89873) | Embiratermes neotenicus P4 segment gut microbial communities from Petit-Saut dam, French Guiana - Emb289 P4 | ecosystem: Host-associated > Arthropoda: Insects > Digestive system > Gut ... | reverse complement strand
TAAAATTCCTGGTTACGCCACTGAGGATCATTTAACGCACCGAATAGGAGTCTGGCCAAGCTCAAGAATCACTCACGGTTGTCCATAACCGGTAATTGTCCGTCGTCGTAAGGAAACTAGTGACCAGCACCCGCCCAGTTCATGTGATCGATTGTGTACTGAATAATCACCAGTTGACTTGTCTGTTACAGATGGTACTTCGGTAAGATAACGCGTACACATGCAGAGACTACTTTGTTGCGGCCAGAAAACAAACACGGGGCATTCCTAATACGAGTCTCGGAGAGTCGTCGCAACGATTATTCCCTTTCCAGTAAGCATACTCATTGTACGAGAAACATTTGTCTATTGAAGTTAGTTTAGAAGACTTCGTAGCCTATGTGTTCATTTGCAGGACAAGGATAAGCAGGAAGTACCTGGGAGAAAGTGGCGTCTTTAAGCTGAATGTGCACAGTTGCCTGATTTACAACAGAAAGACGGTGTTTATCACCACAAGGAAGCTGGATGCACCGGTCAGTTGTGTGGAGTTAACTACGAACTGGGTGTAACTGCATGGTAATCTGAAGTTGTACTGTACCTCTTGAGCCATGCTATTGACTGCTCGTCTGATGTGTTTCCAAAATGACCAGGAGTTAATCAGTAGACCGTAGTCACATAAGAAGATCAGTTGTCGCTTGAGGTGTGGAGCGGTATTTGCCATGACACCGTGAGCATGCAATGGGGGACAGGAATGGTGACCACCATCATTGGGCAATGCAGTGGGTGAGGAGTTAATAATGCCAGTCTCTGTGCATGCAGAAGAGACAAGAGTTTGTACCAGGAAACTGTGAGCACACAACGGGGAGACAGTGGGTTGCTGCCAGACAATGCGCATACCCTGTGTGGAGGGTGGGTTTGGGGGCTACCAGAACACTGTGTATGCAGTAGAGAGGGGAACCAGGACACTGTGAGCACACAGCGGGGAGGCAGTGGGTGCCTGCCAGACATTAGGTATACCCTGTGAAGACGGGGGAAGGCTACCAGAGCACTGTGTATGGTCTAGAGACAAGAATGGGGCAACCAGGACAAGGTGAGCACACAACGGGGAGCCAGTGGGTGGTTGCCATACATTGGACATGCTCTGTGAAGAGGGGGAAGGCTACCAGAACACTGTGCATGCAGTAGAGACAAGATTGGAGCAACCAGGATACTGAGCACACAACGGGGAGTCACTGGATTGCTGCCAGACATTGGGCATGCATTGTGAGAGGGTGGGGTGACGGCTACCAGAACACCGTGCATGCAGTAGAGACAGGAGTGATGTCTACCAGGGCATTGAGAATGTACCGGGGAGAGTAGAAGTGGCTGCCAATTATTGGGCATACTCTTTAAAGAGGGGAGCCGGCTACCAGAACACTGTGCATGCAGTAGAGACAGGAGTGATGGCTACCAGGGCATTGAGAATGTACCGGGTAGAATAGTAGTGGCTGACAGAAATTGGGCATACCTTTTAAAGAGGGGAGCCGGCTACCAGAACACTGTGCATGCAGTAGAGACAGGAGTGATGGCTACCAGGGCATTGATAATGTACCGGAGAGAGTAGTAGTGGCTGCCAGACATTGGGCATACCCTTTAAAGTGGGGAGCCGGCTACCAGAACACTGAGCATTCAGTAGAGACAGGAGTGATGGCTACCAGGTCATTGAGAATGTACCGGGGAGAGTAGTAGTGGCTGCCAGACACAGTGCACTGGTGTTCAACAGGAAACCAATGCTTACAGCAGTTCATCTAACAGTAATTGAGTGAAGGAGATTTGATCAGTTTTCTGCATAGGTGGAAGCATGGTATATTTTTCTGAGGTAACCGGAAGGGCGGAAGTGCAGGGCCGAAAGCTGATCAAGACAATTATATTACGATATGCCTAGTTTCGTGGTAAGTGTTGCTATACCCCCATGATAAGTGGGTCCCTGTCAACACGTCATGACGCGCCCTCAAGTTGCGGGTGGAGGAACTGCCTTCAAAATGGTGGGTAGCTGCTAATATATTGAATAAGCAGTCGCACAAGCCGAAAAGGGGTGGTCTTTCAGCTTGGGGGTTTGGGCGAGGAGTTAAAAAATCATCGCTGTAAATACTGGTCTTGCTATGAAACGGATACACGTGCCTTGGACCTGGGCTGATTCTTTGGTACGAACTGAGCAATGGAAAAAGGACATAAGATTAGGTACAAGCAATGTTAGGAGCCTCTATAGGTCAGGGTCACTTATGACAATAGCCAGGGAATTGGCGAGGTCTACATTAGATTTAGTGGGTGTACAGAAGCTCCAATTAGCGCCATACGAAAGGCCACGATGACATCCATGTATTTTTATTAGCCTTAGTTGTAGCAGTGAGCTGAGACTGTGTTGAAAATGAGACCTCAGAATGGTCCTGTTGTACTTCCCCCGACGTGCGATGAGTTTCGAGCACCGGTTGAAAGATATAATTGGTTGAGAAAAACTGGAGTACTAACGGTTGGACAAGAGCCTGTGCCAGTTTGTCCATCACAAGTCGTTCGTAGGTGACACCAGGTGTGAACAACAGTCTCAACATGCTCAGAAGCCAGTAGCAACCTGGCGGAGCTCTGATGTGGCCAACATATGGCACGAATATCATCCAAAACACAACAGCATTAATTTCCATCGTACAGAACAGACACACTTTTTACGGTTGTGGCAGGCCAACCGACAACACGTTACGTTTCTGTCCTTCCTCGATGTATTACATTATGTCTGACTTAGTCTCAGTTACAAAATTAAGTTGTATTGTTCATGACCTGTAATCACTGATGAGGAAACAAGAATTGATTACAATATTTTGGTCAAAATTGGTTCAGAGAGGCACTTTGTGGGATGCCAGAGCCTTGTTGTTTCAGTTGCTTAATATTATGTAATAATTCCCTTTGGAGGTGTCTGAATAAAATGTGTACACAGTTGCTTCACTTTTGCATTGGAAGAAAGGTTAGCTTTTCTGTATAGGTGCGTTTCATAAAGCTGCGTCATATAGGGGCCACTGAATAGGTATTCATTCCTCCCAACTAGAGACAAAGAAAAAAAGAGCTTCTACACATCACAAATCCTAAGAACACAAGGATGGAAAACACGAGCGGAAGACACAAAAAAATGGAAGCATATTCTGAGTAAGACCAGGGCAGAGAAGGGGCTGTAGTGCTCTAGATGGATTGGAAAATGAGCGTTTGAAATTCTGTAAATATCGTCAGTAAGTATAATGGTCTGCGTTCAGTGAAGAATCTTCCATGAGGAATATGATATTAACATAATATCGTTATGATATTCTTTGGATTGAACTCACTCAGAATGGGGTCTGAAAGTCTCTGGGATTTTGTCATCTCAGGGGGTGGACATTTTGGTCCGTAGACGAGTTAAAACCTTAGCCAGCCAAATAAGAGTTCACCGGTTTCAAAACCTGTACTCAAATGAATAATGATTAAAAATTCATTTTGTGCCTTGCAGATAAAACAATGCTGCCATGACATTGGCCAGGCAGGTTGTGTTGTTTGTACTGTTTTTTGTCAAAATTATAACCATACACATCAAATGTACTGTGTGTGTAAGTGCAGAGTTATGAATGCCAAATCTGGTGGCACGTATAGTAACCACGTGCTCTGCAAATTTAAATAACCCACGAAAGCACAATGTCACAGAGATAGATATATACAAATGAAAGAGAGAGTTTTCATGTTTTGCTGACCGTGCATCTCAGTATAATCTTAGTAATTAACCAAATTGATGCACAAAATCTTGTTTTATAATAAGTTTATTATATGTCTCTGCATGTTTTGAGCACCATGTGCTCATCATCAGTAGGTCAAAATTGTATTATACAGCATCTTATATCACCACACTGAAACAAGTTAGTGTGATGATACCAGATGTTGTATAATGCAAAATTGATCTCCTGATGATGAATGCATAATGTTGGAAACATGTAGAGGCATATAATAAACATATTATAAAACAAGATTTTGTGCTTATTTAAGAAATAGAGAGTGTTACAAATACGGTGTATAGCTCTGTATCATTACATCCATTGTGCATGTGTTACAGTTCGGGATAGAGATGCAGTCAAACACTATCGCATCACACAGCTGAACGAAGGCGGATTTCTCATGTCCCGTCGCACCACGTTCCCAACATTGCAGGAGTTGGTTGAATATTACAGCAAGAATGCAGATGGTCTTTGCGTGAATCTTCGCAAACCATGTTTCCAGGTGAGTTGCAGAGACTTTGCTTAATGTGGTTTGATGTGGCTAGGAAAGCAGGTTCATATAAATGGCCCCTGCTTGTTTCTGTACTGGGATGTTTTACTGGCAGGACATTATTTTGTTTTACATTCCCATGATATCTAATAAAGTCTGTGTGCAGGAAGTTGGAAATATCAAAGATAATTGGATAAGTTTGTTGTCTCGGATACTACACACCAGATGCACGGACTTATTAGTAGGATACAGGATCATTGTCCTATAACACATTAAACATTGGATCTGAATTTTGAATTGTGTACGCCTGTGTTATGCTTCATACAATTTTTGTGTCGTGAAGTCGTTTTGATTAGGTCTTCAAGAAGCATTAACACATTTACTGTAGCTTTAATTATAATTTGGAACAAGCATTTCCTGAATTTTTTGTTTGTTGTTTATGTTTTTGTGGTCACTTGGATGCTTCTGTCTGGTGTATTACTCAGTTTCCCATTTCATGTATCAGAACTACAACAGTAATATATTGTGTGGCAAGTAGAGAGCCATCCATTTGGGGACCCTATGACGTCTGTTACGTGATGTAAACAAACATGGCGACAGGGTTCAATGACCTCCGGACCGGAAGTGACGGCACACGTAAACGAAGATGGCGGACGACCTTGCCTCCGGCGGTCACGTGATGTAAACAAATATGGCGTAATACCTAACTATGCCACTCAGTGTCGCGCTTGAACCTATCTTTAACAACTGATATATAAACAAATGACGTCAATGTAAAAAAAGAAAGCGTACGACCTTGCCTTCGGCGGTCACGAGCTGTAAACCAATATGGCGGATAACCTAATTATTCCAGTGTAGCGCTTTTACATAACATTAACCATTGGTATGTAAACAATTTCAGTAGTATGTAAACAAATATGTCGGATGATCTAATTATGCCAGACAGTGCGGCGCCTACCTTAACCTTAACCTTTGTTATTAAGCAAATCTAGCGGTGGTAACGTGATTTAAACAAATGACAAATGTAAAAAATATCGCGGATGATAATTGTATAATTATATGCAACACAGTATAGCGCCACCTAGGACCAGATTGACAAGAATGACTGCTAACCTATGTTTAAGGTCCGTCAATTTAAATGAGCACCATTTTTACATTTGTGCTAACCTAACTTAGATTAATTTGAATTAGTGCTTTCTACCGTTTTGAATGACTACCAGACCGGTATTTTTTTTAAATTGTGCTAACTAACATTAAAATTGAATTGGCTCTTTCAATATGGCACGGCAGTTTTAAATTAAACATAACCTTAAAATCCATCACTTTGCATTATGTCGGCCAGCGCGCTAACGTTAAATTAAAGCCTATTTTAAACTTTGTATGGATTTGTATAATTGAAACGAGTTGGCTGATGCGGTAAGATTCCGGACTCATAAACGAAAGATTCTAGTTTCGAATCCTGCCGCTTAACCATATCTTTCTAAAGAATCCTATCCTATGTATATTTTAATAAGGAAAAATAAATAAACACATAATTCTCAATGTACAATTATATACAATGCAATTTATCCCTTTTAATTCTTGTTTTTACACTTACCTTAATTCGCAGAGTGTGGTTTGCAGTCGAGAAAAGGTTGCTTGCAGTGTGATTAACACGCGTGAATTTGAAATATGTTTTGTTTTTACACATACAAAGATAACTTTTTCTTAGAGGATTGTCTAGAAAGTAAATTCATTTACTTTATTAACACATTTTAGCTTTGGCCGTGGTGGAGGTTAATATACAAAAGTCGCTAGCAGAATTATATTCCACGTAAGTGGTTTGAGAGCTAGTTACCAACCGATCGTGGTCTCGCGTAGACAAGTACCTTGCTGACTCACACTGTTCACGCCCCAGTCTAATCCATTTAAAATTCATTTACATCGCAACATTCGCGAACCAACTTAAGAAACTGCTCAATCCTCAGGCCAAATCCATTAGCATTAATATCCCACGTAGAACTGATTGTTTCTATGCCCCTCAAGCCAAATCCATTAGCATTAATTGCCCACTTAGGGTTGCTTGTTTCTTTACCCCGTGGCCAAATCTATTAGAGTTACATCAGGTTGATAAAATCACAAAACCCATTATTGAACCATTAGGGCCGGGATATATATTGTGGTACCCGACTCCTACTGAGATATTCTGAACCATGCTACTGCGTCTCTGCTTCGCTACCTACTGTGTATCGTTCTGCCTTCGATATCTGTCGCCATGTAACTAAAACAATCTGCTCTGCTGGCCGATGATACCTGTCGCCGGTTAGCTACAACAATCTGCGCTACTGTGCATAGTGCTGCGTTCGATACCTGTCGCCTGTTAACTATAAGAGTCTGCGCTACTGTGAATCGATACGTCTATCAGTTAACCTAATACATGCGATTAAATGGTATTTTACAGATCAAAATATGGCAAAGAAAGTGTTTCTTAATAGGGAGAGAACTATTTCTTCTGCTCAGGCCCCTTGTGTAAGCAGGGGTAAATAGCTTCAGTAGTAGCAGGTGAAGTGTAGGTGGTCGATGGGCCATCCCCCGGGTCCAAAATTCGAAAAAAGAGGTTGCAACGGGGTGCAAAGGGCCCCAAAATTTTGACACCATCAGTATTGGTAATAAACCCTGGACTGGAATTCAAAACAAGACGGCTTCTTAGGGGTTTGAATTAAAAAAGTTGACGTTTCAAGATGTAGTCGTAGTTTTGAAAATAGAATTTTAGACGTAGAACGTATTTGTATATAGAAAAGATGATATAAGGCCGTATATGTTATACGTAATTGAATGTAAGAACGGAATAAGTATAAACATTCATTTTGACACCGTCAGGATTGGTAATAAGCCCCATATTGGAAGTCAGAAACAAGATGCCGTCGTTGGGTTAAAATAAATAAAATGGCTCTTACAGATGGCGTCGTTGGGCTTAAAATAGAGTTTTCGAATTTGTACGTTTTTGTGTATAGAGAAGAGTTTATAAGGCCGGATGTTTAATAGGTAAGTGAATGTAAGACGAAATATGTGTAAACGTTATAGTTTGACATCATCAGAAAGGGTTAACTTGAAGGTTGGAAAGTACAGCAGAACATAACGTTATCACGGTCTTGCAGTAAGGGCGATTTTCCGTTAGAAAATATTTAATATGAATCGAGAATTGGGCGACAAAGCCCGTTTAAAATCTCAGTTGTGTTCGAATTCTATACTCCATGAGACTATGACGACAAAAAATTCAAATTCCTCCCAAAAGTGGCAGTCCAAAATTTCGACAGTATACGTAGAAATCACGTCGTTAGTACGGTCTTGCAAGACGATCGGTCGCGAGTTCGAAAAACGCCCCGCAGGTCCCGCCACGCGATACGAACGGTCGGAACAAAAGGCGGAGGGGTCCTTGGGGTCAAAAAAGTCGATGGGAGTGCTGAAAAGTCTTTAGCCGGACGGAGAAGAAAATTAGTTACAGAGGATATTCGTGTTACAGAGGTGTGGGTAAGTCTGTAGCTCCGACCGAGTGTCTTCTTGAAGTTTGCTAGTGAAAAAAGTTCGTTGAGGGTGCTTAAAAGTTCTTAGACAGACGGAGAAAGAAACGAGTTACATAGGATATTCGTTATACAGAGTTGCGTGTGGCTAAGTCTGTTACTCCGAAGGAGTGTCGTTGTGGAACGTTCTTTGGGTGTCGAAAAGTTCATAACCAAACGGAGAAGGAAACGAGTTATAGAGGAACGAGTAAGCCTGTAGTGTTACATGTGTTTGGCGCTCCGACCGAGTGTCGTCATAGCCCAGTCGTCGATTTCGGGATGTAGTTTAACAGGTCACTACTGTATGATTCGAATGCACTATTTCCGAGAACTTATGCACTTATCGTGCGGAACATGAGAACTGTAACGCCTCGTTAGTAGCGACCCGGCGTAAGTGCATTTTATCACGAGCGTTGGAACACAAAAACTTTATTTTTTTAAGAGGTGACGTAAGCGCACATGCCGGAGCAAGACTGGGGGCGGGGAACCGACGTATAGTTCAGTAAAAAACATTGCTTATTAACTTAGCGAGATCCTTGTATTCTACAAGAAGAACTGTGTGTCCCCACGCTGCTTCCGCTGTAAATAAGAGTGCTTTGTTCTAGGCTTCTTTCGGAAGAACGAAGATAAGGTAGGTGGAGTTTTATATCATTTGAAGTGAAATTACACTTGTAGAGCCCCAACACTTGCACATATTACGTTCGTTGGTAAAACGTTGTTATACAATTCTAATGAATAAGCTATAATTACATTTAAATAATTATAATCTTTACATTTTAGGGTAACGGCTTCCAAAAACAGGCGTCCTAATTGAGTCAAGACTCATACTAGCCGATGACGAATGAAAAAATCATTGTGGTCCTACAATGTTAAAACAAAATGCGATATTGCCTTAGATACCTGCCAGCTACAACGGTCTTCGCTATTGCATAGGGAGAGCTGCACATAGATTGCTGCTTCAACAAGTGCCCACTCCTCGCCGAATAAACTTAAGTGCAGTGATTACCTGTGGCAGAGAGACGTGAAGTGTCGGCAAAGTTCGGGAACAAATACAGGTTAGTGCTGTGCAGTGATAATACGTAGGGAAACTATAGGTTGGTGGTGGTAAAATATGAAATGAAACAACATTTCAGCTAGGAGTATTTTTTATTCTTAAACAGAATATGTTGGTATTGATACATATATTTACACATATGTTACGAGTTCCTCATACAGGTGAGGGTAGTCTATATTTTTACTGGTGTTAGGAATCGGATCGACATAGGACACAGAAGGGAAGGACGTTTCAAATATGGCAACACGTCTGGCAAAGCGATTATGTAATTGCGCAATTGTTGCCGTACGATGTGAAACACTCGCACGAGATAGGCAATGTCAGGTTGTGTCAGGCTTATGTATTCCGTGCCGACATACAGTCTGGCCAATCCGTGCCTCCTGGGCGCGCGTAGGCGAAAGTTGCCGATCTCACACTTGATGATGACGCGGTCCCTGCCGATACACATAGAATCGCTTATCGACGGCAGACATCCGACCAACGTTTCAACCTGCTCGTCAGCGAGAATGAGGAGCTTTGACCTGCCCGTCTTAATGGCGCCGAATTCCACAAGGAGTGTATAGTCTCGGGCGGTGTAGAACCCGACAGACACGTACTTGGACCTGTCCTCGTTGATGATGAACAGGTGGCGGAGTAGGATCTCCTGCGGATCGAACGCTGGATTGGCGGCCCAGTAAGTACAGGTGTCGTATGCTTGAGAGAAGGGCAGCTGCTCCTCCTGGATCTGATGTAACATTATTCTCTTGGCGCCGGCAGTAGCAGCACACTCTGAGGAGGCTCGTTTATGTCTAGATCCTATCGCAGCAGGGTGTAGAGTGAGGGGGATGTACGCCGTGCAAGACCGGTTTATAGGTCTGCAACAAATTCGGCAGTATGACGTGTCATGTCGGGAGGGTATTGGACGAAATCTTTTTTCTGCAGATAGTACATCAACCAATCGTTGAGAGAATGCGCTGTTTTGGTTGCGCAAGCGAATTTGGGAAACTTATGGCAGGACAAGGTACACCAGCGGTAGTAATTGAAAGAGTGTGGCGGGGGAAATTGATATCCTCTAGGTTATGGATCGGTCGTCCCGTCAGTCCGGCAAGGAAAGTGCATTTCGAAACACCGTAAGCGTAGAGGTGTGCGTAAAAGGCCACAGCCTCGTTAATAACCGTGCATAACTCCCTATACTCAATATACCCGTCGATCCAATTTATGCCCTTCCTGTCGAGCTGTGATACGCCATCTTATAGGGGTCTTGGAACGGAACGTCACGGACGCAACGGCGCTGGAAACGCAGATCTCCTTGACGACTGTGTTATTCTGTCGCCCCGTAGGAACTCGTAAACTATAACGGCCTCCCGACTACCCCCAGCCATGTTAGATCACGAATTGTGAGAATCTTTAAAATAATTAATTTTATAGCCAGCTGTGACAGAATTGACCACAGCCGCCCCTGGTATTTCGGCCCCGAATTCGGCCGCGAACATCCCCTTCACCTGCATGTCCGCCGCATTCCACGCGTCGAATAGAGCTACAAATTGTTTGGGAGTTACCCCCGAACCATGTAGGGGCGAACAGGCAGAAGTACGTTCCGCAACGTCACTAGTCAGGCCTTGAAATTGTCTCCTGTTATGATACCAGGTCGTGCAGTTACGTCTTATGAATGCCAGGATTTCGGGCACAAGCGGTAAGCTGCCTTACGAATCAAAGTAGTATGCACTCGTAGATTTGGCACTGAAGTGTACGGCTAGCCAGTATGAAACTCCCTCTGTGTGGGAATCGGCATTAACAGTGACAGTGCAAGTTTTCGTGATCGAACGTGGCAGCACATAGGAGCCATAGACGTCAAGGAATGAATTTACATTGCGCAGCGTTCACCGTATCTGTACGGTGTCCATCTAATTTAGAAGTTGGTAGTGACGTCGCGTGCAAAAACTATGAGGACGGAATTGTAAAATTCTAGGTACAACAAGCACGTGACCGCCTCGGGTAATGTCCTGCCGAATTTCAACTCCACCCTGATATTCCCATTTTCGGGGCGGTAGGTGTGACTATCAGAAGCGCCCTGGTCAGGTGTGAGATCAAAGTGTAACATGAAATAGCCATTTATAAACATATCGTGCGTTATCTGAAGTTCCGATTTCGAGTGATATATGCAGGACCCTTCGAACAACGTCCTATAGACCATTACGGATGTGTGTTCTTGATCCACGCCTAGAAATAGGCCCTCGTTAGCGAAATGTTTTCCTTTCATAAACAGTGAGAAATCAGTGATATAGTAATGGTTAAATTTGTGCGGGTTGGTGTCCAGCAAGCCTAAAAAATCGCCGTTTTTAACCATAGTGAACAGGAGGCGTTTGTGGATGGGACCCAACACGGCGTTTTCGATAGAAAGGGATTTTGATCCTGCGGAGAATGAAAACGTCTTAAGTTCGACTCTCGTCAGTTTATACGGCGCGTGAGCACCCTTTCTGAAAGTAGAATTATGGGCTAACAACATATTGGTGTCAGGTTTTATGCGTTTGACCACTAATTGGGAGACCAAAAATTTGAAATTTGTTTTCGTATCGGTGGCCTCACTCATCATGTAGAAACTCTGTAGGGCCGTCGTCAATCTGATCGCCAGGATCACGCCCAGCAGTAAGGAAAGGGATACGTTAAACAAATCGCACTGCAAGCGCCCGAAAAGCTGGGACTCCTTACTAGCGCTAAGTATGTCCCTGCAAGTAATGAGTTCCCGGTGTTTCGTGGCAATCAGTGTATCGTCCGCGGGGTCACAGGTTAGCATGTCTCCTGTGTCATGATACCAACATGCGTTCCTGAGATGCGTGCCTGTCGCATCGGTGCCGTAGGTTAGGAAATTCTCGAGATAAGAGCGATAATTATAGTGCTCGCTCCCTTGCGTGACTCTGATGTCATTAAGTGCGACGTTACTTTGAATGAACAGTGAGTGGAGGAAACTATTGGTCGCGGCCGTGTGGTCCGAAACATTCAAATCCTTTCCAGAACCGGAAACTAGTTTACACCGGACGTAGAGTTTGATATCGAGATGAATGTAGGTATCGGTATCGACCGGTATAAAAAATTCCAAATCATTTCGTTCCACGTGGGCGAAAGATTTATACGCGGTCTAAATAGTCACGAGCACAAACTTCTGAACTATTCAGTGTCCTAAGATGTGAAACGTGCCACTTACGGACCCTAACTCCGTTGCATAAATGATGTGACTGAATAAGACTAGGAGAAGATGTCCCTTTATATTTCTCGGTCACACTTTTTACCTAGGCTTTTTCCCACCCCGGCCCGGCGTCATTTCCCGTCTGACACTTTTGCGACCACGTCCCCGCCACTTGCATAGTAATCGCTGTGTGAAATCGTTGACTTCTTAGACACGACATCTCAGACATATTTAGATATGATATCCTGGGCACGCACGTCGTTTGACGTATTTTTCAAGATATCGGTCGCATCTTGCCGCCGGTACCCAGAGTCTCGTGGCCATTCTCCACCAGATGGGTCGGACACAACGAAAGAGACTGTCGAAAAACTTGCCGATCCCGTGCCCTCGCTGCAGGTAGATTGGAGCAGAATATATGGGGCCGTTCAGCGGAGTGGAGGAAAGACTGTGACCCGTCTGATTGAGTAGTACGTCTCTAAGTGATGCATCGTAATAAATGTCCCATTATGGATGCCGGCGTCTTGTTATATATAGATTTTTACCACTGGTAACTTTGCGGAAATGAAGCACCAATTTCTTGGTCGTCGTGTTTTCCTTAATGGGGATGTGCAGGCTCTCTGTTGTCAGCAAATCTATTCGTATATCCTGAAATCTAAGCTGCTCCACCGGCACGTATTGCACGTTCCGAAACTCGTGCTGACACGACGCGGAAAGCTAAAGAAGAAATGTCCGCATGCAACGGAAATACTGTAGCCCACGAATAGCGGAGATATAAGGTTACAGTATATTAGGATAGGGTTTACACCTTTAGGAGAAGAAGAACTCGAAATTTCACTGACCTTCACTTCCCAATTGGAGGTCGAACACAGGTCTATAGTTTGCGCTAGTTTTACCCTGAAATCTGCGTGATTATTCTGTTCGTAGATAGCTCGCAAAGTGTTCCTGAACAGAGTGACGTAAAGGTGGTTCTGAGTTGGTGAATTCATGTCAGATATACTTCACGCTAAGTGCGGGTACCCTAGAGTCGAAGACTTGACTGTATCCTCTCAAGCGGACGAGATATTTCGTTATGCCGCATCTGACTCGCTTGTCTAGTATTTTACTTATCTTTTAAGCGGTCTGTTTCGTGAGGAGACCCGGAGTCAGTTCCTCCCCTAAATTTCCCCCTATCGGCGTCTTGTTTAAATCCTCCTGCTCGTAAACGGGTCGTGGACGGCTCTCTATAGCTTTCGTAATCCGAAATATTTCGGTGGAGAAATGCTACTCCCCGCCCTTTGGAAACGTCATCTTCTCCTTACTGATACGCACGTGTTACTCGACCCCAAACATGACCTTAGCCACGCGAATGCGTCAGCGTCCCTTTCCCTTCAACTTCTAACACACAGCTAGGACGTCGGGTGAACCGTGTCATTGTAGGCCCTAACAATTGTAGGGAGAACGTCGATATATCTGAAGGTATTTTTATAAGTAAAATATTTGGGTAGTCTATGACGAATTGAGAGATGCGGAAGTTCGATGACAGCACATTTTACGTGGTGTTTTTTGCACACCTGAAACTGTATATTCTCGTCGCGTAAAATGCCCTGAAATTTTTCATTTTGAATTTCGTTGCCCTTATCAGTTCGTACCCATACGGGACGCCGTGAAAATTTCGGATAATCGTTAAATATGGACGGAAACTCCGAGTCGACTGCAGGTCCATTCTTTGCCTTCAGGGGTTCAAATATAGAAATATCGAAAATACATCTATGACAGAGACAATGCATCTGTGATTATCATTCTTTTTTGCGTAGATCTGTATTACCACTGGTTCGAATTCCCGCACATCCATCACGTTAGTCGCGGTATATGGATTAACCTTTATCCGACGAACGCACCAGATCCTTTTAATTCCTCATCTTACGAACGCACCAAACTGCCGGCCATTTAAATGCCCCGCACACTCATGTAGAGGCATAGAATTTTAGCCCCACTC
>Ga0123357_10006888_pt1 | contig 13965 bp, 10 predicted proteins | sample TergutEmb28metaG_FD_89873 | JGI IMG/M metagenome (GOLD analysis project Ga0123357, IMG submission 89873) | Embiratermes neotenicus P4 segment gut microbial communities from Petit-Saut dam, French Guiana - Emb289 P4 | ecosystem: Host-associated > Arthropoda: Insects > Digestive system > Gut ... | reverse complement strand
ATTCGATAGATTCACTACAAAAGACAGCTATACTTGGAACATCACACATAATACGGAAAGTACTGCAGTGTGAAGCTTGAAGCCTGAGCAGTGGGGATCACCGCTGGTTCAAGAGAAGTACCAAGAAGAAAGGGCCTGTGACAAGAGACATCCATATAGTATAATAATAATAATAATAATAATAATGCAATTCGAGGCAGTCAGTTTATGGATCCTAAGGTCGTGATTCGATTCCCGGCGGCAACATAGTCCCTCCCTGCAGTATGGCATTCAGTATGTTCAGGATAGGATGCGTGAAGAAGCGTCGGGCGTTCAAACTTACTATGTGTCTTAACAATAATACACGGAGCTTTAGTTCGACGCCCACTATAGAATACGCATTCATACTTTTCCAGTTATCAGTCCGTTCTGCTTGCGTGAAGCCATTATTAAATTAATACCTTCTGTTGGTCTGTCTGTCCGTGTGTATCAGGGCGACTCCCACCGGACGGGTTTTCGTGCAAATTCGTATCTGAAGTTTCTAATAATCCTGTCTTCACATTCCGATATTGTTTATAATGAAACAACAGTTGCTGCACGTGCAGACACGTGTACGGCCGTGACGCTGATGCTACAAATCACTGCCACTTACGTGTCATGATGGTGGATAACAAGATGGCGGCTGCGGCGGCGGTCCAGCATGCCGCTGCTCTCCTCATTTTACAGATAGCATCCTGTGACGTCACTTCCTCCCGCCACTGTCCCTCGCCTCCTGCAATATAAAGAAGTTTGAAGGAAATTACTTGTGAAGTAACAGCAGGTGTACCGTGAAGACATGATAGATATTGACACTTAATTAATGGGCCATTTAAAGAAGAGACGGACACACGTCAACAAAGTCAGCACATCTGCTGCTGTGACTAATTAAGTGTGGGATCTTGAGGACGGATAGGAGAGAAATAGCTATACACGTTTTAACAACCGATACTTGTTTGTGGTAAGTGATGGGCTTCAGGCTGAGACCGCTTTGATCCTGGGAATACAGGAAACAGCATTGGCTCACACTAGGTAAAGGTAAAGGTGAAGTTCACACTAGAACAGGCCACGAAGGCCCAAACGGGGAGTAGAGGTATAGCTCTAATCTTTCTTTATCCTCGGCGCTTTATGGGGGTGGGTGGTCAAAGCCACGCCCCGATCGCTTTACCCCAGTGAATGAGACGCAGTACCCATTCTACATGAGGCTGGGTGGACCCCAGGGCCGGTCTGGGCGGGTTCGGAAAATCTCGGCCCCACTGGTATTCGATCCCCGGACCGTCCAGGCAGTAGCGACTCGCTTGCGCCTATGCGAATGGAGCTCCGGTCACCCATCCTGTAGTGACTGAGCTACCGACAGGGCGGCAACTTGCTGAATTTGAATTTCTCACAGCGGCGTTGATGAAGGTTAAATTCCTCCGAAAGTTCTCGGGTAAATATTTCCCGATGCTTCGAAAGATGGTGCTGCCTTCGTCTTTTATATCGAGCGGTTCAAGATGTGAGGTCGACCTTGAAGACAGACGCACCAGGATCGTTACAAGAGTTGTAAAATGCACACCGAATGGTACGGCGTCACATTCCGAAACACTTGGGACTTGATAGGTTAACTGACTTTGAACTGGTGCTAGGGGCAAATCCATGACTTACTGTTTTTGTTTGTTTGTCTGTCAATACCACACGGCGTCAGGCAAGTCACATTTTGTTCCAAGCCATCCCACTAAAAACTACGTCAAAATAAAATTCCAACTCTGTCAAATTCCGCCGCAAATGTTTCCTGACACATTTCCTGCCATCACCACCACTGCGCATGTGCAAGCTGGCTCATGTGCTTCTAAGGGACGTCACAGGGTAGAACAGTCGCTTGCTCTGCAAACATTTCTGCCAAGTGAAATATCGGAGAAAAAAACGAAATTCAACTACAAACAGCAAAGAGAAGAGTTGTCGTTATCTTGTTACGGTACACAGGATTCTAGTGCGAGATTGGGGTGGGGGGGGGGGCTCATTACAGGGCTTAGTTTGATGCAAACGGCTGGGTTGGCACCGGAAAATAAAGGAGACAGAGGTATGAAATATGGAGCGACGCATAACAAAAACAGATAGATAAAAGTAAAGAAAAAGAAGAAGAGAATTACCGGATGGACACCAAATTCATTATCAGCTGCTAACAGGACAACACCGCCAATTTTCCTGTGACCGGTCCTGACCGCAAATAGCCACCGTCCTGATGCCGATCAGCGACATACACTGTAACTGTTAGCAAAGTAATATTTCAAAATATACCAACCGTAAACGCAGACCTACATTTTTCTTTCTTTCTTTCTACGTACATTCGTTACAAAAACCGTCAATTAGTCCGACGGTTTCCTAGCAACGACCCTGAGTCTCCAGTTTAACACATGCGGCCAGATACTGTAACTTGCTGCTTCATAAATAAGCATGTTTCTGTGGTCAGAATACCTGGTGCCCCTTATGGACAGCGCTATGCATTGATCGTCTGCTGCGTGCCCATATCACGCGAATTAATTATCTTATCAATTAGGTGGTGCTGTAATTGCTGTCTGGCCGTTATGAATCTGGTAGTGCTGCTTGTCTCCACAGTACTGCCGCACGAAACTCTCTGTCAATGAATCGTTTGTCAAGTACTCCTTTTAATTGGACGAATTCAATTGCAGGGGCCGTCACTGGCACTACTTCTCCATATTTAACTGACATGTCACGCAGAATCTTGAAAATCTGACAGTTGTTAATCTGGTCAAGATATTCCTTACACTTTATTAGGGCCAAAGTTTGCCACACACACACACACACACACACAAAATTGCCCAGCACTGGGCCATATGGCAAGTCAGAGAAATCCAGTTCACATTCTCGCACCTCTATAGCTAAACTAATATGGACCGCCCAGTGCGTCTTTACCCTTTGAAGTCTGCCGACTAGAGACGGGAAATCGAACAACTGTGTTCATCTAACAAGGCTCCTGCCTGTCGGTCGCGGCCAGGGGGGTTTCGTGCCTTTCCTCAGGCCTTCAGTGTTAGTCCCAGGAGAGTACTCCAAACAGGCCACGATCGTTGGATTCCACATCCATCGAATTGCTGCTATTGTGCATACATGGCTGCTTACTGGACTGCAAGGACAAAGAGGGAGTGTCTGTCTTCCAGCATAACGCCATGACATGGTCTTCACGGCCTCTCTGTCCAAACGCGTTTAACACGGTGAAAGTGGAATCACAAGCTTTGGCAAGTTTTCAGCGGCTGCAAACACCTATTGTCTGCGTTGTGACAGACTGTGTTGGCTTTATTGCCAACATTCTTCTACAGCTTACTTTCTGTGTGGCGGCTTGGATCACCTCAAACAACCAGGGACGGAGGGCGATTGGTCCCTTAAATTACAGTGTTTACTGCCAGGGATGTGGCAAGGGATAGGGTTCCGAAGGACACGGAATTTCAACAAGGTTTCGCCAGAGCGCCCAAGGCAGCTCAGACACTCCGCTGAAGCATCTTTCAACATAACCCTCGAGCACATTCTTGTATTTACCCGCTTTGGCACATTATACAATAGTGGGGAAGTGTAAATGGTTGTTCGTGAGTGGTTGCAAATGAAAGACGCCAATTTCTACGGCGACGGAATTTTCAAACTCGTGGTAAGAAAGGACGAGCGTATCGATGGGATGGGGGGTTGTGGTGAAGTACAGCGATAATTCAGCACCATAAATGAGCTGCGGTCAAAGTTTAACGCCTGTTCATTCAATTGTTTTGGCCTGAGAAACGTTACTTACTGAGCGCCTTTGGTGTACATGTCATCCGTTTTGATACCCTGTGCTTTTTAATGTTTACTGGACCTGCATCATTGTAATGGTTGAAGAATAAAAGACCAACTTCATGTCACTTGCTATTTTATTTCACTTCTTATGTGCTCAACATGTTTCGGACATTAATATATCCATCATCAGGAGCTTGCGACTATGTTGCTGAATTACCACATCGGTCGTATTGTTCTTGGTTCGATGTGTGTTGGAAATCTGGTGCGGCTGGGTTTGAGTGGTGTCCGGGTCGCAGGCTGAAGCACAACTCAGCTTCAGCCTGCAAAACGGACACCACTCAAACCCAGCAGCACCAAATCTCCAACACACAACGAACCAAGAAAAAAAACGACAGATGTGATAACTCAACAGCATAGTCGCAAGCTCCTGATGATGGATATATTAATGTCCGAAACATGTTGAGCACATAAGAAGTGAAATAAAATAGCAAGTGACATCAAGTTGGTCTTTTATTCTTCAACCCTGCGTTTTGCCCACACGGTGTGTTTATCCTTTTAGTGCCACCATGCAAATAAATAGGCAGTACTTCACTACGCAAAATTAAATGACTCGTCAATGTAACGGAGAGAGTATATTTACTTTGAGTCGGGAATTGAAGTTTTATACGTTGTTTAATTAGAAGTGAACCTTCGCAGATGCCATGCGTTAGAAACAGCCTGTCACAATATAAGGGGCTACAGATCTGTAGCCAGGGAATATACAAGAACGGGGAAAATTCCATGAGATGTTGGTAGCACTGCAGAATAACAGGCACGCGGAGTAGTTCACGGTCCCCATGAGGGCAATAATGACAAGAAGAAGGAAGTGTCAAAGAATGAATGCAGGGTCGAGCCAGATACTTGCGCTAGAACTCCGACAGCCTTCTTAAGGCCAATGGAGTGCCAATAGGAAGCCGTCGTGTTCTGCAAAACGCAATACACGCATTTCGCAACGGCGTTTTTTGCCAGCCTGTGTGTTCTTCATTGCCTTCGGGGACAGTACACTTTGTTACAGGACAATTTAAATGTAAATTGAAGTTGTCGAAAAGTTTTTAAAGAAAATCTACACTCTTGAAAAGTTTAACAGCTTGGGCTGTCGTATCTTGTCACAGGCAGACAGGCAGACAGGTAGACAGACTGACAGACAGGCAGCTGGAGAGGACAGAAGTATCTTCCATAATGGCCTTTCATTTTTAGGCGTGTTCGCGTGGTCGCTAAAATATCCAACTACCTTCGTCATGAATTTCGTCTCTCTGTCTGTCTGTCCCTCCTTCCGTCCGTTGGTCTGTCCGGATGTTTCGGCGCGGCTCCCAATAGGCCTATTTCGGTGACATTTGGTATTGGGTGCTACTACAAAAAACTGTGGTGAAAATTCAAATTTTTTAAAAATCGGCAAAAAATATCAGGAATTTTGCAAGAAGTTCGAAGTACATGTTACTACAGCTGGCAAAGTTAAACCGCCATAAAAGCACTCCCTTCGAGTGAAATGGTATCAGACTGTAAGGTCGTCCGTCCTTCCGTCTGTCCGCATGTATCAACGCGGCTTCCACTGGACGCATTTCCATGATATTTCGTATCGGAGATTTTTATGAAAATATGGTGAACAAATCCCAATCTTGGTACAGCAAACCTGCATGAGATTTTTTGACTCGTAGCAAAGAATATTTTTCATTCTTTACATGAAGGCTTTCGGTGCCACGCCTGGCCACATTCTGTACTCAGAATAAGATCAGTGTGAGGGCCGCATACATCGAATTGGCGACACTCCCGCGGCCCGCAGGCCGCGTGCTTCGGACTCACAGTTTAGACATTAAATAAGCAGCAGCTACGAAAACGGAACCTTATATTGTTCTGTTTGCGTTCATAAAAATGTACATATACATTTGTATAATGTATTGTGCACCGTCAATACACGACATACATCAAACAGGATGCAATAATTACAATTAGGTGATATTTGGCTACATGTTTCGGCCGTGACCGGCCATCTTCAGGCCAACTAAGAACAACAGTTAAGGTACAGTAAAAATATTACTCAATGGGATCCCATTTCGTTCACATTAAACATAATACATTATACAAATTTGATAATACACAACGGGATGGCCTCTCAAAAATTTATAGCCAGTCAAGCACGTTCCATCCATCAATACAATAACTTAAAGATTAAGGTATTAAAATGTTGTGCTATGTTTAATGTGAACGAAATGGGATCCCATTGAGTAATATTTTTACTGTACCTTAATTAATGTTCTTAGTTGGCCTGAAGATGGCCGGTCACGGCCGAAACATGTATCCAATTATCACCTAATTATAATTATTGCATTTTGTTTGATGTATGTTGTGTATTGACGGTGCATAATACATTATACAAATTTGATAATACACAACGGAATGGCCTCTCTCAAATTTATAATACGTATACATGATCAACCATTTTAAATTATCACGTGTATTTCCAAATTATGTTTCCAGATGTAACGGTATAGAGTGAAACTGACTGACCAAGTGACAGAGGGCTTAATTGTTTTCCGGTCTGCAACAGCTGAACATGACATTAAGGGCGGACCTTTTTTGACCTGCTCATCGGGCCGATTTGGGCTGCCTATGCCATAGCGGGCCGGAAGAAAAAAAAAAAAAGTGAATTTTGCCTAGTGGCTACCCCGACTGATGGCTGCCGTCATTGTCCTTGTTTGCAAGGCGCATTCCAGGGTATGATTAGAAGAATGGGGAAGGTCCGCATTGGCCCCAGCAACACTGTCTGCAGCCAAACTGACACCCCCCCCAGCACATACAAGTCGCCACGGCCTTCAGCCCACGCAAAAGTGCCGTACTGGGCTCAAACTCCAGACAGCCAACCAAATTTTCTCACCACCTATGGACATATTCCCTTTTGTACCACAAGTCCTTATTATGACCTTGTCAGTGGTCGCGATCAGGATGGGAAGTCCGTTAGCGTAAGTACAACCCTAGATATATGTAATTATGAAGCGCCCTTGTCGACGTCCAGCGATGCGTTCTGAGCGTATTATTGTCTAAACGAAATGAGTGACGTCGAAATATGCGCGCGCACATATCCATCCCACGTTACGTTTTGATAGCTGTTTAAGTTCTTGAGATGCACACTAGAGACACCCGGTATCCAGGTTTGGAAAGAGATTATGGCACATTTTGTAGCCAGGAGAAGAGCTACAAAATGTGAGACACCCGGCAATCACATATAAGCCAGTGTTATGACACATCGAAAGTGGCAGTACAGTTTTTGTGACGGGGTAGCCAGGTGAGGGGAAAAATCTGTGAGACACCCGGTAGCCAGGTACGAGTAAACTGCTACCGGTGGTGTAATGGCTGTGCGCCCTTGTCCATTACTAGGATTACGACCGAGGAGGGTAAATAGCGCCACAGCGGAATGGCTACACGCGCGATTGCTTCAGAGAGCGACAGGGGTGTAGGGGCGGCTGTGAACAGAGACAGACAGAGACAGACTGGCAGACAGCAGGGCTGGAGAGCTGTGTGCCGTCATGAGGGACAGGGGTGTAGGGGCGATATGGAGGCAGACAGAGACAGACTGGCAGACAGCAGGGCTGGAGAGCTGTGTGCGGTCATGAGGGACAGGGGTGTAGGGGCAATATGGAGGCAGACAGAGACAGACTGGCAGACAGCAGGGCTGGAGAGCTGTGTGTGGTCATGAGGGACGGGGTGTAGGGGCGATATGGAGGCAGACAGAGACAGACTGGCAGACAGGAGGGCTGGAGAGCTGTCTGTGGTCATGAGGGACGGGGTGTAGGGGCGGCTTGGAGGCAGAGAAAGACAGGCAGACAGCAGGGCTGGAGAGCTGTCTGTGGCCATGACAGATGGGGTGTAGGGGCGACATGGAGGCAGACAAAGACAGCATGGCTGGAGAGCTGTCTGTGGCTATGAGAGACAGGGTGTAGGGGTGACTGTGGAGGCAGACACAGGAAGACAAACAGACAGCAGGGCTGGAGAGCTATCTATGGTCATGCAAGAGGGCTAGAAGGCTATCTGTGGTCATGCAAGAGGGCTAGAAGGCTATCTGTGGTCATGCAAGAACTTCATTTCTTACAGTGCCGAGATTCTCCAGATAAGACACGTGACATTACACGTAGTTGTGGAGAAGCTTGATGATGAGCAGGCAGACACATGGGATGTGACACCGTGTTCCGGCTAGTGTAGTTACTGGTGTCAAGGGACGGAATGTCTTCACCTTCAAGGCTTGCGATGACCTTGAACACGGTATGTTCCGTGAATGAAACTGCTGCAACCTGATCTGACGTTCGCCGAGATATAAAACTGCAACTCCTCTTCTACGAAGCAGGAGTCACCTAGAAAGCTGCCTGGTCTGCCTTTAGCCACAAAGACAGAACAGGCTGTGTGCACATGTTCTGGGAGCCCCCTATACTGCAGGTACATACTGTAGTATTAACACGCCGAGCCAAACCCACCAGCCCTCCTAATCCTATTTGTTGCTCAAGTGCGTCACAGGTTGATGCGAGGAGCCTGGTTCCCGACCGGCATTCATAACACGCTGTATCAAGTGTCGGCGTCACTGCACACAGCTATACCCACACATGAGAGTCGTACTGCGACCGCCGACAGCAGGTCGGTTGTTCAAAGCATTACCCTGTCCGTGGAACCCGAAGGACATTAAGGATTTATCGACATCCTGAGCCAGATAATTCCACTCCATACCCCAAAAACGCTTTACTTGCCTTCATACAAAAAGGACGTTTCGGGCTAGCAGAGAGTGCGACAGATTTCTGTTTTGGAGGTCCCGTGTTTGTGTGTCCTGCAGGTTCGTCCTCAGTCCTTCCATGTAAAGTGCCTGTCAGCAAATAAAATTCGGACGCGACTTCTTGTGACCTTTCCTATTACATCTTCCAACTCGTTTTTCACTAATAATCTTTGAATTCGAAGCTTGAAATCTGAGCTACAAACGTATCTGTAGATCTGAGGTTCCTACAGCGGTATTGCTCAGGATTCAGGTCTTCTGGAATGTGACGTCATGTTGTTGCTGGAGTGGTTGTCGACGTTTCGAAGATCGTAGTGTCTTCGTCTTCTGAGTCAGGCAATGCTAGTAGAAGAGCCACCGGTAGCTACGTAACCAATAAGAAAGTGAGGCTCCCACAAAACAGTCTACAAAGGACCACGTTTGTCTCTTTCTGGTGTGTTAATACAGTATTTTGTGTACAATACAGTTCAGATACAATATGTGCGGGGAAAAATGCTAGAAACTATACACTATATTCTTACGTCGGTGTTGTTTACCTTTCGTATATATTGTATTTTAAGATGTTTTGTGTGTATGGTTGTTAATTTTCTTGTGTGTACTGTTGTAATTGTCTTGTGTGTACTGCTGTAATTGTCTTGTGTGTATTGTTGTAATTGTCTTGTGTGTACTACTGTAATTGTCTTGTGTGTATTTTTGTAATTGTCTTGTGTGTATTGTTGTAATTGTCTTGTGTGTATTGTTGTCATCTTATGTGTATTTGATGTACTATGTGCATATTGCTGTTTTTACTTTAGATATCGGACTGCTGGCTAGAAGTTAGTATTCGGAAGATCCTGCGACCGGCCACCTCGACACAGGTTTTTCTTGTTTTCCCTGCGTCTATAAGCAAATGCTGAGATGGTTCCCAAGTTTCCAAGTTGCCACTACATGCTTCTCATGTAGCCCTCCCGAACTAAATTTATTAGTAACCATTTTCTTATTTCGTATGCATGTAAAATAACCACTGCCACCGGGTGACAACCCAAATGCAGTTAATAAATATTATTAAAAAGTATTGCAACAGACTCTCCGTTCGGTGTCGTCATTCGAATCAACACGTCTGCATTCTAGACCGCAATGTTTCGGTCGCTACAGCAATCAGGCTTACGGTTGAACAACTTAAGAACGAAGATCCAATTACGTCGGTGGCGCTGTTCGTTGGCACATCTTCCAAGTTGCTTCAATCTGTACAATGGCTGTAGAATGGCCTTTGGTTCGCTAACTGCTACTATCCATCTGCAGTTCAAGTTTAACAGTTTAAGTCCTAGTGGTCACTATATGCACTACCAGTTTAACATTAAACAATTCTACGTTCTGCCCACACAGTGTATTTATGTGTTTTGTGTGGATATGAGAACAAACAGCGATTATTTCCCTATACAGCATTATCTGACTGGTTTTTATAACAGAGATTTAACCCTCTAAGTCCCAGTGGTCACTATATGCACCACCAGTTTAACATTAAACAATTCTACCTTCTCCCCATACAGTATATTTATGTGTTTTGTGTGGACCTGAGAACAAACAGCGATTATTTCCCTATACAGCATTAACTGACTGGTTTTTATAAAGGATAAGGAGAGTCTTTATTGCGCGGTACGGACTAAAACATTATAAGGTCTATACAATTCAGTTTAACCTTAAGACAATGCTCCTTCATGTATAGAACAGTACATTCAAGTAGTATTCAAAAGCGTGAAGAAAGACTGGAGATTCACTTCAGCAATGGAGAGTTGCCGTGCTTCTTTAGAAAGTTCCTAATACACCTGAGGTCTAAGGAAAGGAATAATCCCCCACCTCCATACACATAAAATGAAGAAGGAAGGGGGATACCACATAACACGCAAATTGCACAATTCTGAGCCCCACCCATTCAAGGACGCACAAAGTTCCCTTGCATCTGCTACTCAGAGTACTGGAGCGCCTGAAATGACGAGAGACCCGCCGTATTAACCTGCCGGAGAAGTTGCCGCACGATCACGGCGAAGAGCTGGACAGTAATATTGTTTGTAAGGACAATGCACTAAGTAACATACAGCTAGGTAAATGTGTCATAAAGTTTCGTAGAAATTGCTGCCTCCATCATCAGTGTCGAAGCGACGTACAGGTAGAAGACGGAGACTGTTCTACCGAAGAAAGTGATACATTCTGTTACCAAAGATGTTGAACACTGACAAAGAATTAATAAAAGCTAAGTCGTACGTGTCACCACTACTCACAGTAAATATAAGTGTAAATTTGTCTCTATCCAGGCCATGAAAGCGTAAGGGGGAATAGAGGTAGAGCTCCAAACATTTCTCAATGTCGACACTAGTTGGAAGTAAGTGGCAGGCTTCAAACTTCCGTCGTTTTGCCCCAAGGGAACAGGTGACTGTGTGGGTCCCACTTTTAATCTGTAGGTCGTGTGGGTCTCACAGCTAGTCTGAAGTCCGTATGGGCCCCACAGTTAGTCTGTAGGCCGTGTGGGCCCCACAGTTAGTCTGAAGTCCGTATGGGTCCCACAGTTAGTCTGTAGGCCGTGTGGGTCCCACAGTTAGTCTGTTGGCCGTGTGGGTCCCACAGCTACTTTGAAGGCCGTGTGGTTCCCACAGTTTGTCTGTAGGCCGTGTGGATCCCACAGGTAATCTGTAAGCCATACGGGTCCCACAGGTAGTCTAAAGGCCGTGTGGGTCCCACAGTTAGTCTGTTGGTCGTGTGGGTCCCACAGCTAGTCTGAAGGCCGCGTGTGTCCGACAGCTAGTCTAAAGGCCGTGTGGGAACCACAGCTAGTCTGAAGGCCGTGTGGGTTCCTAAACTAATATCTACGTTTTTAGAAGAGAAAACCCCCTGCTTCTGTTGGAAATCGAACACCCGATCTCCAATTATGGCCTAGTCACGTTACCGAGAGAGCTATCCAGGTTGTCAATATCCAGAACTGACTACTTTAAATTGCGTAGCTTCTTTCCAACTCAGTCGCGATGTGCTTCATTAATTGTTCATAGAATACAATTAATCTTTAATTGTACATAATTATTCAGTCCGTACAGCGCCGTGAACTCACTCCGTCTCGGTTATACAAACCATTCAGTTAATGCTATATAGGGAAATAATCGCTGTTTGTCCTCAGATCCACACTAAAACACAAAAACACTGTGTGGGTAGAATGTTCGCCTAGCAATATCGGCAGTTCTGGCATTCTGCAATACACTTCGGCGGCCCACGTCATGCCGTCTAAGCAATGGCAGGGTTTAGTTAGGGGATAATGTGTCTACTTTGATGCTAGAACGAAACATTTCAAGAAAATCAGATCGACTTCAAGTCAATTAATTAAGGAAAAACTGAACTAAGGAAAAAGTAAATACTTGTTCTTAATCACAGTGCAGAATTTTCATCTCATCGCAAACTCGCATTTAGTTTTCATCCATCCATTTATACCCCGAAGTAAAATACTGATAAATTAAAAAAAATATATTTTTAAGACTGGAATATTAGCATTTCCACCTCAAATATTTGCATTCCTTTCTTTACGGCGACAGACCTGCCCTCTGAAGTGAACCCGACAGACTAACCCACAGGACAGGAAATGTAGTTGGGTCTGATCGGACAAAACGCACACCGGTTAAAGCTTCTAACGCCCTTCCTTTGTTCAGGCCGTCAGTTGCCGGAATTTGATAGCGGATGGCCAGCTTCGATCCCAGGCCAGTCCATGCGGCATGTGTACTGTACATAATGGCACTGGCACAGATTTTCTCCAAGTAAGTTGGTTTTACTCTCTCACTACCCTTCAACAAATTTCAAGGCCACCAAACGCAGAATAATGTAAGCAAGTGTTTACTTTTGATCACGTGACAAGTCGCCTTTCTCTGTCTCTATCATCCATTTGCAAAATCAGCGCAAGTGACAGTCTGGCTATCAGCTTACTGACCACGGTAACTGTTATGTCTTATAACGCGCTCTGCGCACTTACAGTGCTAAAGACAGTGCCTGCAGTATCAACAGTTCGAAATACCAGGCACAATACGGGGGGGGGGGAACTTCAGTTTGGGCAGTTTGCGCTTTTGAAAGTCCACATACTGTCCTACAACAACAGATTTTACTGAAGAAATGTTGTTCTTGAAATGGCAGGACAGACTGACTGACTGACTGACGGGTTAAAGTATTTGACTGTTTATCTTCCGACATCTTCAGGATAAATTCCAAATGTAACGTAAACAGAGATCAATAAGTAAGGTGCGTCAGTGCAATAAGTAAGGTGCCGCAGTTCAATATGTAATGTACCGCAGTTCAACAAGTAAGGTGCCGCAGTTCAATAAGCAAGGTGCCGCAGTTCAATAAGTAAGATGCCGCAGTTCAAGAAGTAATATGGCGCAGTTCAAGAAGTAATGTGCCGCAGTTCAATAAGCAAGGTGCCGCAGTTCAATAAGTAAGATGCCGCAGTTCAAGAAGTAATATGTCGCAGTTCAAGAAGTAATGTGCCGCAATTCAATAAGTAATGTGCCGCAGTTCAATATGTAATGTACCGCAGTTCAAGAAGTAATGTGCCGCAGTTCAAGAAGTAATGCGCCGCAGTTCAATAAGTAATGCGCCGCAGTTCAAGAAGTAATGTGCCGCAGTTCAAGAAGTAATGTGCCGCAGTTCAAGAAGTAATGTGTCGCAGTTCAATAAGTAAAGTGCTGCAGTTCAACAAGAAAGGTGCCGCAGTCCACCAAGTAAGGTGTCTCAGTTCAATAAGTAAGGTGCCGCAGTTCACCAAGTAAGGTGCCTCAGTTCAATAAGTAATGTGCAACAGTTCAATAAGTAAGGTACGACAGTGCAGTAAGTAAGATGCCGCGATTCATAAAATTTCAGTAAGGAGTCATAACAACATAAATGCAGCCTCATTCCAGTGCATATCAATTTTCTTCAAAAACATCCCCAGGAACGTCGATGCGTTTGTCCCATCTTGACATTACTTTAAACATACCTTAGCAACAGAATTCTGGGTCTACATTACCGACCACTTACAAACAGCCACTTTCACTTCCTCATTATTGTGACATATGCCGTGACGGGAAAAATGAAATAATGTCATCAGAGGCTATGTCGATTAATGACGATTCTGCAGTGCAATAAGCGAGCTGTGTTTAACGTTAAGACGAACCGTCATTGTTTTTGTAATTGTCATTTAGTTTATATTCATTAGGGAACCTTGAACACCCTTCTGACACTGTCACAACGTGCACTGCTCAGAAATTCGAATGAGACTTCTTCTTCTTCTTCCATTGGCACTACAGCCCACTGTGGGCTTTGGTCTGTCGAACAATGTCCTTCCATTTTTTCCTATCTGCCACCAACTCTCTCCATCTTCTCACTCCCAGCACTTGAAGATCTCTTTCTACTTCCTCTTT
>Ga0123357_10006887_pt1 | contig 13965 bp, 8 predicted proteins | sample TergutEmb28metaG_FD_89873 | JGI IMG/M metagenome (GOLD analysis project Ga0123357, IMG submission 89873) | Embiratermes neotenicus P4 segment gut microbial communities from Petit-Saut dam, French Guiana - Emb289 P4 | ecosystem: Host-associated > Arthropoda: Insects > Digestive system > Gut ... | reverse complement strand
TACGTTAGTTGTAATAATTTCTATACCATGTGCATATTACCTATTATAATTATGACTATTTCCACATCTTATTGTAAAGATTTATGGAATGTAAATAAATACAATACAATACAATACAATACACAAGAGACACCACTAGTAGTTAACTCTGTCTCCAAAACAATGAAATTCAATTTCATCACAGGGCCACCTGGAAGCACACCCTGCATCTTAATCATGGAAGGTGCATCAAGATTCAGACCATAAACTGAAGAAAAATCCGTGTAAAAAAAGTCTCAGATTCTGTGAGTGAAATCTGAACATAAAACATGAATGAACACGTGATTTCAATGCTCTCCCAAAACAAAGTTTACCACAGCCATTACCATAAAACCAATAAAGAATAATGCTACTTTCAACAGGTGACACTTTTCTCCAGACAGTTCTTCTGGAATAATTTCCATGAATGTAACATGAATAAATATTCCTGCAGCAATGCCTTGAAGAGTTGCGGAAACACAAGCTCCTAGCAAGCCTGGAGCTGTCCTAATCAGAAGACCCAGTAATATGCCCATTGGTATGCTGCCTGTCACAATCAAGATGTACTTCAGACTAGCCACCACACCCAGGTTCAGTTTGGCTATATTAGCTCCTACAGCAAGAGCAACTAACATTTCATGAAACAACACTGCTAAAAAGAGATGAAATACCTTGACTGGATTTGTTTGAAGTCCTAGTGTCACACCTTCAAACAAAGAATGAATGCTTACAGCCAATAACAATATTAAATGACGAAGTCCTGTACCTCTGCTGACAGCAAATGACATATCACAATGGGTATGGTGAGTCATTCTAACAGGTTGCAAGCCTTGTGTTTCACTTGTTCCACGATAAAAGTTACGTGCTGCCAGTGAAGGTTTCAACACTGATATTTTGTTTTCTTCACACAGGTCTGGTTCTTGGCCATCCAATTCCAAAAGTCCCACACATGTTTCATCACCATCATCATCATCACCATCATCTTCCATCTTCCTCAAATCTCCAGTGATTACAGCACGAGACATGCCAACTGAAACTTCACTTGAAAGACTTTCCTTTTCTATTTTCCTACGTGTAGTCATAATTAAATGTTCTACAGAAAATATAAGAAAGAATCCAATTATAATTACAAATTCTGAGAGAGGGAATGATGTTGTAATTTTTGCATTACCGAGCACTTCTGTGAACTTCTCGTGAACATATGGAAATAGTCCCAGGAAACACATTCCAAGAAATACACCACCTGCTATGCAATTGCCAAATGAGATCAATGTGCTCATGTGTTCACTTCTGTAAAGGTTATTTTTCTTCCACACTAGGAGCACAGGTATGATACTACAGACTGCCATAGTTATGAAGAGAACAGCAAGGCAAATAATCTGAAGAAATATTACTTCCATATTAATACTTCCCAACCGCTGTTCTTCACATGCATAACCTATAATAAAAAGTACATACAAATGACAATCAGAACTCTTAGTTATTATATCACAACAATTAACTTTGTCATGAACATATTATTTATAAATCGTCTAATGGTGGTATCAGGAGGTACAGTTCTACTATAACCTACACCATTCGGACAACTTGACAATTCGGTCATCCTCACACATGTACTCATCGTTCGAATTAATCATTTATAATACATCCATCGAATCTATACAAGGTTCAATTGTATATGAACAATAAACCTACTGGATACATAATTTGTCACCAAATAACACAGAAATACACAGTGTCATAGAACTGCTTCTCTGGATAAAACACACCTGCTTGTACCGTATATACAATTTCATGTAACAAAGTATGGACTCATCGCTATGAACGGCACACAGAATCCAACCACTGCGCGCATTCATATTCAACCACACGCAAACAAATTACCGGTACCACGGATGATCTACTACACACGTTCAGCAGTTCGAGGTTGACGCGTGTAGTAGTAGTAGTAGTAGTAGTAGTAGTAACAGTTAGTTGGTGGAGTCGCAAAGGGTAAAACCAGAATGATGAATTTATATGTATCGCAGATATTGTACGATATCCCGATTATGTTCGAACGTGACTAAAACATGTAGCTGCTCTTCTGAATATAAACGCAGAAGTACCGAACAGATTATTTTAAATATCTGCTATTGAAGGTATACGACAACAGAAGCTTGCATTAATACCATTTCCTTTGAAAAACGTAAAAACATAGTGAAAACGATACTTAAAGATAACCAACAATATAAAATAAAGAAATCTAAATTTTTCGCAACAAAAATAGACACGTCGACGTCTCATAAAATACGACACTATACGCAACACAATGTTCGAAGTAAATTTCACATGAGTCAATAAAACTGCTCAAAGCAAATGAGAACAAATCCATCATTTCAGCTGTTAATTATGTAAAATCATAACGTAATCTTAAGCCAAATGAAAAATTTGAAGACACTAGATATATTTTAAAGAACCTTCTTATAATCTGCAGTAGGCTATGTACAAGCTACTACATACTGGAGATGACGAAAAGGTTAAGCTATTGTTTTACGCAACTGTGCACTGCCCGAAGATGGGCCAGTGAGGCCCGAAACATGTAGGAGTTGACTTATTACAACATTAACAATAATTGTAACGAACTGTATGCATTTGTTGGTGTGCAGTGAAACAAGTGAATCATAATGCACAGAATGGAGGCACTGAAGTGGTCGACTTGGCGCGAGCGGAACGTAGCCCAAATCATGGGAGTGTACCTTTCAGGTGCTCAGTATACTTCCTTCATATAAAAATAGAGTCTGATAATCCCAAGAAATTTAAATTGATTTTACAGAAATTTTTGTATGAAAATTCATTTTATTCTTTAGATGAATATTTTGAACTTCAACAAAATTAATTTATGTATGATCTAAATTAGTATTTGAGTTTGGCAGATAAAATAGATTTATATTTACGTTTATTTTTTAAACTACGTATTTAGTTTTCGTATCTGTATTTTAAATCTTGTTTTGTATAAAACGTAACTGCATGAATATACCAATCTTTATCCATTACACAATGGTGTAGTAAATTATTTTTTGCCCAGTAAATACTTTTAAATGGTGTTTCTATGTTATCATTTCCTTACTTAATTAAGTATTTACTTACTTACTCCATGGAGCAGAGTCCTTCTCGAGAAGCTAACAGGTTTTCAGCTAGTCAAATTCCCCGCATTTTATGGGACCCAAAGGTGCATTAGCGCAGTCACAAATGCCCGCCACCTGTCCCTATCCCGAGCCAGCTCGATTCAATCCATACCCCCACATCTCACTTCCTGAATATCCATCTTAATATTATCCTCCCATCTATGTCTGGGTCTCCCAAACGTTCTCCTTCCCTTAGGTCATACCTTGCACAATATTTCTAACGAAAATGGAGAAATGGTAGTAAATGATGCCATCAGTAATGATATGTTTCTGATAAGTACGTACTAACTTTCAACACAAGAAAATCCATACTGGAACGTAGATATCCTCTGATCATCAAACTGACCATATTATGGTTAGCAAAGAAAAAATTAGATTAATACATAATGTTAGATTGAAAAGAGGTTATAGCTGTGATTCTGACCATTTCTTAGTACAAATTAAAATTAAATGAAAGCTAATACCAGTCAGAAACAGACAAATCCAAAAGTATAAATAGGATAGACAACTAATAAATCAAAAAGAGAAAATCAACAAATATCAAGAAAACTTATAACCAAAGTTGCAAGAAATGGAAGAGAAAACAGATATTAATCAAGATTGGCAGAATCTAAAACAGGTGATATTAGAGACTGCGATGGAATTTAAACTATCTAAAGATGTAAAGAATGCTAACCACTGGTGGGAGGATGAATGTAAGAGAGCAATCCAAGAAAAGAATGAAGCAAGAAGAAAATGTCTAATAAGAAAAACAAGAACAAACTTGGATATCTATCAACAAAAAAGAATAAAAGCTAATAGAATCTGCAGAAGAAAGAAAAAATAATGGATAGAAAGGAAAATTAAAGAATTAAATGAAACATATAGGAAAAGGGATACAAGAAAATTTTATAAAGATGTTAGAATCTTATCTAATCTACCCAATGTAATGACATTGGTATGTAAGAATAAAGATGGCAACATACTATCAGGAAAAAAACAAATATTGGAAAGATGGCAACAATACTTTAAAGAATTATTAATAATAATCTGAGACTGAAAGAATAAATAGTATAAAAACACATGAGGGTCCAATAAATAACTCAGAACTAGAGGAGCCAACATATGAAGAAATAAATGAAATAATTAAAAACTTGAAGTCCAACAAAGCTGCTGGTCCTGATGAAATATTACCGGAATGTATAAAAAATGGAGATCTCACATTAAAACAGAAAATACATCAATTAATAATGAAGATATGGAAACAAGAAAAAATACCTTGTGAATGGTCAGAAGAAATCCCACGTCCAATATACAAAAAAGGGGATAGAAAGCAATGCAGTATTTATAGAGGGATATTCCTACTGAACATAACATATAAAATCTTCGCAATATTACTATATAACCGATTAAGTAAGATAATTGAACCAGAAATCGGAAATTACCAAATGGGATTCAGACCTAACAGATCAACAATAGATAATCTATTTATTGTGAGACAGATATATGAGAAATGCCATGAATACAATATTGATCTACATAATATATTTATAGACTTCTCACAAGCTTTTGATACAATTAATAGAGATGTAATATATAATAGCTTAATGAAACATAATTTTCCAGATAAACTAATTAAACTAATATAACTAACAATGCAACAAACCAAAATGAAGGTGAAAGTAAACAACAGTTATTCTGAATGGTTTGAAACGAAATCAGGAGTCAGACAGGGAGACCCTTTATCTGCCTATTATTTAGTGTAGTGCTGGACTCAGTAATCAGCAATTTAGAAGTCCGAGGAAATATAACTACTAGATTAAAACAGACTTGCATCTACACAGATGACATTGTAATAATTGGATAAACAAAGCAAATCTTAATTGACACCTTTGCAAACTCAAATATGAGGTGCTAAATGCTGGACTAAGAATAAACAACAATAAAACCAAACACCTATTTTGTACCAGAAAAACAATCCACCCTACCTACATAAATACAGGAGAAGAACAGTTCGAACAAGTAAATTCATTTAAATACTTCGGAACAATGGTGAATACTGACAACTCTATTGAGGAGAAAATTAAAGAAAGAATATCAGCAGGAAATAGGGCATACCATGTTCACAAACAACTATTTTCATCAAAATTAATATCCTGATACGTCAAACTACAACTTTATAACACGTTAATTCGCCCAACAGTAACTTACGCCTCTGAGACATGGATGCTTAAGGAAAATATGACAAATAAATTGATGATTTTTGAAAGAAAGATTATGAGGAAAATATTTGGTCCTACAAGAACAGATGATGGCTACTGGAGAATTAAAACTGATCAAGAAATAAATGATATACTAAAAGGACAAAATATAATTGGGTTTATTAAAAAACAAAGATTAAACTGGTTAGGCCATATTGAACGCACGGCTGAGAATAATATTGTGCAGATGATGAAGAGATGGAAACCCATGTCTAAAAGACCAATTGGAATACCTAAAACACGTTGGGAAGATGACGTTTTGGAAGATACGAATAAAGGTGGTGGTGGTAGTGGTGATGATGATGATAATAATAACAATAAATTGATATATTACCATATCAATGTATGTTGCCGGTAAGTCACACGGACAATAAATAGCTTTTTTTTTGTCTATTGCAGTACATTTAGAATGGTTTGAGTATGGCTTACAGTTAGTGACATTTCATCATTCCACACCTCTCCACACAAACGTTTGGCACAGGGGTCACATCAGCATGTTGTTACCATGAGGCTTCTTGAAGAGAATACTTAAAAATTTTACAAATATTACCTTCAGCATCACAATACATATTGTCTGTAGATATGTGTTTGATATGCAGCAAAGACAAGTTTCAAATTAACTCAGAAATGCATAGTTTCAATTACAAGGGTTAACAGTAACTTTTTGCAGCCAATGACAAACCTAAAGATGCGTCAGAAAGGGCGCCATTATTCAGGTATCAAAGGTTATAATAATCTTCCACTAGAAATAAGGAAACTGTCAGATAAAATTTAACTATTTAAGGAAGTTTTGAGAAAATTTATATCCTTTTATACATTGGAAGAATATTTTAACTATAAAATCAATTATTTTTAACCATATGGATATATTTTAAATAATTTATATATTAATATAGGATTTAATTTTATATAGATTACTTCATCCTCCAAATTATTATCACAACATGTCTGTAGATCTGTAATTATCGTTACACTTAAAGTTAAAACCATTTTTTTTAAGTTGATTGACATATTTTTGTTAGTTACAAAGTGTATATAATTTGTCATATTAAAAATTAGAGATAATTGGCTTGCTTTGAACCATTAATTTAAATTTTCAAAGACTATGCGAATGTTGTTGTTCCAATTTATTAAATCAGAATGAGCAAATCAGCAAAGATTATAGGTGCTGAAGTTTTATTTTTATCTTGTGTAAGTCATTTATATATAGAAGAAAAGTAGAGGCCCCAAAACAGAGCTTTGTGGGACTCGATATCTAACTTTTTGCCAGCTTGAAACTTTATTACTGTTATCACAGTCACTATATATTGCAGTTCTAAAATACTTGTCATCCAGATAAGATTGATAAAGTGCATGATCTTTTCCACTGATTCCAGAAAAATTCAATTCAGATAATACGATACCATGAGCAACACAAACACTTCCTTCAGATTGCAGAATACACCTCCCACTAGTAGTTCATTGTTCATAGCTTTAAAATCCTGGTTGTTAGTTTATAAATTGTGTTATCTGTTGTCAGTCCTATCCTGCAACCATACTGTCCAGTGCTTAATATGTTATATTTGGTGAGGTGTTTTAAAATCCTTGTATGCATTACCATTTCAAGTATTTTTGAGAATGATATTCAGAGTGATATAGGATTCTATTTTTTTAGATTCTAATGTACTAGCCATCAGCATATTTCAGTGCCTGGTTTTGGATAAAGGGTAAATTTCATAAAAGTTTGATAATGTGTCTACAAAATTTTTGTTTTTTAAATTTAAATTTTTTTAGGGGGGGCTGCTGGACTGCAGCCCATCACCGGGTGTGCCTCTGTGTTTCACTGTCCCCTTTTCTTCTGCCTTGCCGCAGTGGGTGCTTCATGTAGCCAGTCACTAACATCTTGTGTCTCTCCTCACACTCCACACAGCAGATAAGCCGTGTGAGATGGAGCTTGTAGTATCAGCCCTTTCAGGATCCCAAAATATTCACCACACATCACTGGATACTCCTGAGTGAAGGCAGATGAACAGGTAGTCCCGAAAACAACATATGTCTATACCCACTATTTTTAGTTTGAGTATATGGCACAGTTAAAACATTTCCCATCTACATTACATTTGTCAGAAATAAAAAAATCTTTAAATTGTGTTTCCTTGTTTGAGAGTATTATAGTCATGTGTGTTCTTTTATTTATACTTACATCAAATGTATTCTGCATAATTTGATGGCACATGATGAAATCAGTCCAACTGTGCAGTAATACACAACCCAGTTGAAAGCAAAAGGAGAGAATAAACTAGGGGAGTCAGTTTTGTCCATTTGCTAATTCTTTGACAGTTTTTGATTCCCTTCAAAACAAAAATGATATGTAACCTTCAAAACATGTTCCAAATATTACCAAAGCTGCTGGCCTCTCAACATGTATTGCCAGGTTTGATTATAGGTCAATCTGTGTGGCACTAATGTTTCACAAGAGTGGCACTGCGACAGGTTTGCCTCAGAGTATTTCAGTTTTCCCCTTCACTGTCCTTCCACCATTTCTTCATACTTGATTGTCATTCACCTACCACCAATGCTATATAATCTTAGCAACTGACTGTCTGCATTAAACAAAACACTCCTGTCCCTTTCTGGCTCTAATAAAGGAACAAGTACATTTTTTTTAAGCTCATGGTTCCGTGTGTCGTAATTCAATGTGAATAAAAATCCAACAGATGCAACAGTATGCAGATATGTATTTACTGCAAAGCTACTCTACATGTTTTGGGTGTCACAGCACCCATCATCAGGAGTATTAAAAACTGTACCTGCAGCCTCCAGTACAAGTAGTATGACCTGTACCGGAGGCTGCAGGTACAGTTTTTAATATTCCTGATGATGGGTGCTGTGACACCTGGAACATGTAGAGTAGCTTTGCAGTAAATAAATATCTGCATACTGTTGCATCTGTTGGATTTTTATTCACATTGAACAAGTACATACCACAGTGTTCATTTAAAATGTAGTCTGTTTGATTTCCCCTTTCTTGCTGCTGGCATTTTGCTCTGGAACTGCAAAATATGACAGTACACCTACACATTGCACATTGAATGTGATATCTGTGGCACTGTTGCATGTTGCCTTTATTTTTCCCATGTCACACTTGATGGCTATTGACTTGTTTCTCTTACTGTCATTATATGCTTGCAACATTTTTGGTCATGTAAAGTTTCATTACAGGGGATTTGCTTCTTTCCCATTTTGTCTTCAGGTTTTTTACATATCTCCATTACTTGCATGCACACTGTGTTGGAAATTTTCCATTGTATCACACAACAGTGTTCAGTAGTCTCCGATGCCAACAGAGAAATCAGTTTTTGTCATTTCAGACCAGATAGACATGTCTCTCAGATGGTTCTCATATTACCAGTTAGTCATAACACTCTGGACATGATGCTGAGCTGTCTGTGTGGCAAACTACAAAGAGTGAACTGTGAGGACACAGCAACACTCTTCCAGTATTGAACTTTCTGAAGTGATAAGTTACGACAGATAGCTGAAGCTGAAGCAACTAATGTCAACAAAGAAGTGGTACTGACAATACTACCTATATGGTCCCTCATTCTTGTAATCTTTCATTGCTGGCCTCATTGAAATGTACAGACCTCGAGGTATTCACATGCTACCAGCCTTGGTGCACTGTACAGCCGTGGAAGTATTTAACCCTTTAAACACCGAATTAAATCCCATCTGCCATCTGCTGGCATTATTAGGAGCTCATCACACGTATTCTCCACATTAGCGGTATAAGGGTTAAGGGTAGGTACTATGAATTTCAAACTCCTCCATCCTGTTAGTAACTGGAATTTAAAACCTAGCATCATGGAAGGGTTAAACACATCATTGCAGAGACAACTATGGCATTCCCTTCCCCCATTATCACTGTTACCATTAGACTCTCTCTCATCTCAGCCCTCCCTGCCCCCCTTCCACAACACTGGTACCTGCAGGCAGCTGACCTACTCATTTTCATATACCAACAAAAGCATACAAATTATTATCTACATATATGAACTCATACATGTTTCAGTGATAAGTCACCATCCTCAGGGAGACAATGCATGAAATCAATGTTATTAAAATTGAACATACATTCTATAGGACAGGGAAAGTAAAATGTAATTACAATGCGAAATAAAACTTTATTCTTAAATATTCAGTTTTAGTGTTTTCATTCTAAGTAGAAAAGTTAAAAAGTATTTATAAAGACAGGCAATAAAAGATCATTCTTGGAGAACTCCTCAAATGAGGCACATGAACTATACATAACATTCCAAATACAAAATATACAACATTCCTTTGTTTACAAATACTGTACAATATATTTTGACTACTGACACTACTCTGTAGCAATTTAAGCACATATCATTACACAAACACTCTGAAAGACAAGCTACATTCTGTCACACATTTATTGAACAAAATACAACATTCTTGATTATGAGTATTCCGTTCATTTCAGAATGGTAGCTTCACTCATAGCTGCAATCCACCTGCAACAAAAGCAGTATTAATTGCATATTACAGTGGAAGTACTGCACACACTTACACATACACACAGTTCTGTCTGGATACTTCAATACTGTTAGCAAAATGTGAGTCAGCCTGCAAGACTGCATTACTGTACTTAGTGGCTTGTTTGTAGCAGAGTTATTCAAAGTGTGCACATCAGGTGTGGGGCCCACCCACCCTCCCATTCAAAGGGGACCTGAGCCATTTTCCCCATAGGTAAAGCCAGCAGCACGTGAAGCCTACCACTCACCTCAACAATCCATGTGTGGAGCTATACCTCTACCCCCTATGTCTTCATGCTGCACACACAGACCACTTTACTTTTCCTATAATGTAAAGAAATAGGGCAAGGACATGCAACAGATTCAGCTGGCTCAGCTAGTGGTAGGATTTTTTGAGTAGAGCCATAAAATTCCAGGCACAACACAAGGTAAAGAATTTCCTGACTAGCTGAGCAACTATAAGCTTCTAAAAGGTGCATTTATTAGGAAAAAATTACATATTTTGTGTCACGGACCCCATGGCACAACCAGATGCAGAAATACTTGTTTCTATGATATACAGGCAGGTCTTGTTTAACACGATTTCTCTTTCAGATGACATTCAAATTTACACCACATTTTGAATTTACTTGATAATTTTCGGGTTAACGTGATTTGGCTCAGACAGTCCATGGCCACACTTATCTTCTGTGGAAGGCTAGCTCCAAGTGACATCAATGTCACTAGTCACATTTATGGATTGATTACACTGGTGATATCATCACACTGAACATCTAGTATCCTCTTCTACAGCATTGGCTTTTGTTACCAACATGAGTCAAAAAATGTAAATCTATATCAAGTGCAATCCAAGTAAAAAATGGCAGAAGACAGTCAGTAATGAAGAGAAATTATATGCAGTAAGCCGACTTGAAAGACCTAAAACATGTTGGGAAGATGACGTTTTGGAAGATATAAAATCATAAACATACACAATTGGAAGAAAGTAGCACAGAATAGAAATAGTTGGAAGAAAGTGGGTCAGCAAGCCAGAACCATATATAGGTTGTAGCGCTTTATAAGAAGAAGAGCCAACTTGAAAAAAAGTGAAGAATTGTTGACATATGCCATTATGTTCGATTCACTTATAGTAGTGATTGTACAATTCAAGATAATGGTCATGGACCTGGAGAAAGAACTAAGTCACGAACTAAAAGTGTTTGTGTAGCAAGACTACCACAGTCCTACTGGAATGAATGTGAGTCTCTTACTCTTTTCTTGCATTAAAAATAAACACATATATTCTACACAAATGTATGTATACTGTATCAAAATATATGTGTACTGCATTTACAGTACATATATACTCTACAGGACTGTCTGTCCACTAGTGGTATAGTCACACACTAACAGGACGAGGCTGTCAATCTCCTAACCCCACAAGATATACATCGTGTTAAATGGAAATTTTGTGTTCGATTTTGTGCAGTTTTTCAGGAATGTGACCCTGGTGTAAAATGAGATTTGCCTGTACTGTAGTCAAAATGTGACACAAAACTCAACTATCCTAAAAAGTAAAAAATTTATAAAATATGTGACTTGGATTCACATGATGGAAATTATGTTACTGTCTACTGGGACACAATGCCATGTAGTGTGGCGGATGTCTGGTTCTACCCTGAAGATGGAGGCAGTGGGTTCCTCCAAAATGTCAGCATTTATTATAGCCTACATCCACCAGACTACACAGCATCATACACCAGACAGTAATTTTAATATCTAAGAAAATACAGTATATAGCAAATATATTCCACACAGAATGTATACTTCACTGCAGCACATGGAGGCCACTTGGATAAAATCACATATGCCAGACCACTAAGGAGATCAAAGTGCATGGTCTCACAATCCCACAGTGACCAATACACATACCTGTTGGCCAAGTGTTCACTATCTGCATGAAAAATAAGTGGTGGCTGTCCTGGATGTGCCAGCTGGAACACCAGTTTTGCATCAATTCCTTCATATAGCTCAAAGTGCCTCTGAAACACAGTTTTAGGCACAAGTCAGTTTCTCCTTATTGAACAGCTGGTGTCTTGAGCAGACTTATGAAACATATGGTCAACTTAAAAGTAAGGTATTCAGGAAATCTCCATATATACCAGAATTAATTGTCTTAGAAGCTGTTAATTACAGTTTAAAAAAATTATTCTACTCAGAGGTATATCCTATGGAATTGCAGCTGATTCTGAAGTGTTAAACATTTTACCTGCTGTATAGTATAAAGATGAAAAGCCTTCCAGTACCTACACAACAATTTATGGTGTTTACAAGAACTGAATTTGGAGAAAACCTAGCCTTTCATTCTGATAAGTGCATTTTCCACATGGCAGAACATATTAACAAGAAGAACAGATACAATAATAGGAAGCTATCATGGCTGAGAATTCTTGCACGGTACCAGAAAACTGTACAATTATTGGGAGTGACAGAACCCACAAAAATTTACAAGCTTGCCAAGCAATGTTTAGAATCCTGTTCTTCTAGGACAGTGTGCTCCATCACACAACACCTACATTTTTTTGTGCAGTGTCTGAAAGTGGTACTTCATTGCCAGTGACTGAGAGAGTCACCTGCCTTATATTCTTATTCTGCTAAAGCTGAAAGCTGCTGCACAACATGGAAACATTTTGTGGCTGTTTGTATTTCCTCTGTTAATATTTCAAAATACCTGACTATGAAACTTATTTTTAGAGGAAAAATAATTCTGTCTCAGATATATCAATGTAAAACACCCATCTATTTCAAAGAACCATCAAAAATATATAACAACTTCAGAAAGCACCAAAAAGCATCACAGTTGATTTTTAATAAAATACAAACAACTGCTGAAACCATAAAATACATTACATGATTGAAGGATAGTCTTATTGCACAAAGCATGCAATCGATCAAGAAACACTTGGTGAAACACAAAGCCTGACTGAGCTGAGAGCGAAATGTGCAATAGGGGTGGGGGGAAACGCTAGCCATGTAATCTCACTCCAATTTGTCACAAGCAGTCACGAGACTTTGAAACTATGATATTAAAAGAGATCATGAAAGATCAAATTGCTGAATGTATGCTCTGGTTTGTACAGTTTGGTTGAACAAGTCTGTTCCAATGTTTAACAGGATAAAACAAGATTCTATTTATTGTTAGTAATTAATTAAACACAAAAAAATATAAATGCACTATCAACGGTAATTAAATCAGTATATGTCACCCCCTTGAGTGGTTCCAAACCTAGTTACGTAAATCGCCTACTATTTGGAAGTCATTTAAATTGTTCACAGCACTTATCACACCCTTGTTATATAGTAACACTATTCTTCAAATGTAGTTGTTCCCTTTGAACAATTATTACATTTGCCTTATGCAAACAAATTAGTAGTTTATATTGTAACACAAACCACACACTGAGTTTGATAGGTACTTGAAATTATTGAAAATGTGTGTAACTAACACATGCAAGTCTGTAGTAAATGCTGTTCCTTGTGAACTCACAATACTACACCCCTTTGGCAAAGCAAAGATAGAACCCTTTGTTCTTGTGTGTAACATCAATGACACGTGTCAACGCGGAGGCCTCACTGGGAGAACTGAAGCCACGCCAAGTACTAGAACATGTGGGACCAAGACATGATCTAGAAGAATCTGAAACACTCCTGCGACATCACTTACCTGGTGATGTGTCAGCTTGGGGGGGGGGGACAGTATAAACTGCATAATTTGGGGCAATCCTAGCACAGCAGTCTGTATGAAATTAAAATTACTATAAAATAACAACTATTATACAGCAATTCTGTCCCTTGCATGGACACTAAACAAGGTTCACATACTTCCAGATTCTATTGTGCATGAAATGAGTATACGAGGTCTGTCTCAAAAGTAAGTGTACTGATTTTTTATTTAAATGTCTATTGGACTCACCTGAAATTACAAGTGATCTCCTTCAAAGTATGACCCTTGGGAAGTTACACAATGGT
>Ga0123357_10006886_pt1 | contig 13967 bp, 4 predicted proteins | sample TergutEmb28metaG_FD_89873 | JGI IMG/M metagenome (GOLD analysis project Ga0123357, IMG submission 89873) | Embiratermes neotenicus P4 segment gut microbial communities from Petit-Saut dam, French Guiana - Emb289 P4 | ecosystem: Host-associated > Arthropoda: Insects > Digestive system > Gut ... | reverse complement strand
ATTTTAAAACACTTAAAACCAGTCCGACATGCACACCTAGTCAACTACACTCTCTGCAACAGATTCCTACACAACATGATATGCTGCCACAACACCTTGTTTACAAAAACGAACTAAATCGTGAATATGTAATAGCTTTAACAAGGAACGACGAAACTCCCTGATGGTGATCTGAAAAGATCGAAACATGTCGGAGTGGTTTTAAGTGTTTTAAGTTAAAGTTATATAGGTGCATTTGTTGGCTAATAGTTGAAGGTACTCCACAGACACTCTGCACACAATAGCTCTGCTGGGAACATCGTATATAGTAAACAAATTGACATAATCTGAAACTTGAAGCCTGAATTTTGGAACGTCATTGGTTTCAAGGGGACAGTTACCAGGAAAATACGCCTTAGATTATGAGATGACGATAATAATGCTAATACCAATAATATTGGCGATTTCGGAAGTTTTCAGTACAAAGTTCCCTAGAACCCTGCTCTAGAAATTTGACGAATTTCAAAAATTAAATCGGTCCTAACATTTTGCACCGAGGTAAGCGAACTGATGCCAAGTAGCGAGGAAGTGTGTAGATGGTCCGACAACAAAAATAACAAAAAAGGAAAAACAGGCACAAACTGGAGAACCTGCTTGTAGATAACTTAGAGAAACGGTTGGAATAAAACTATATATGTAAGAAATAACATTATTTCCACCTTTCGCAGTATTCTGAATGTTGTATTCTTTCTTTCGGGTGATTCCCCGCCGTCTATATTTTATGTAGCGACGTTTCGGAACAGTCTGTTCCATCTTCATAGGTCGTTTAAACAATTTATGAAGAGGGGACAGTGTTCCGAAACGTCAGTACAGAAAATTAGGACGCCGGGGAATCACACAAAAGAGAGAAGACAATAAATAGCATTCTGTTTACAAAACTCCTCAATGTCTATTCGGCCATTCAACCATTTTCATATCCCCTCTCTATCTGGCCATTCACATTTACAATCCAGAAAAACTGATCCTTGCAGGCGAAACATGACTTTCAATCTGAATGTTTCAACACTAAAAAAAAAAAATTAACTGCTTTCTTCGATGACACCTCACAGACCTTCAATTTTACCTGATGTTGTAGTGACCATAAACCGGAGTTTATTTCTTCTCATGATCCCCTCAAGAACATAACACATTTATAGTTTATCCGTAATTGCTAACTCACCGACATATTTATGTTGGGTAGAAATTCGATAACTTATAACCACACATACACAAGTAAAATGGGTCATTTAACCTGTAAAATGAGACTTCGGTTTCTCTAAACGTCCAGTAAAAGGCGAAACATTATGCACAAAATGTCTTCTCTTGTGGCTTAAAATAAAAACCGACTGAAATTATTGCGCAAGTTATTATTAATTATGTAAACTGGGAAGTGTCTCGAAAACGTGCGCTAAATTACGCAGAAGGAAATGAGCTCGTTACTAGCCACCGAAGTAAATGTACGAAGTGGTAACATTTTATATAGAAACCAGTCGCTTGATAGTAGTGTTAAAATACTGCGTTCCACATGATGACATATCTCCCATATAGGTCTCACTAAATCCAAACAATAATGGGTGTTCAGACTTACCTTTAGACGCCCCTCAAGTTTCATGAAACATCTGGTGTTCTTTCTCCTCCTTTCACAAGTTGCTACCGTATATCCACTGTGTCATTCGTTGCTAACAACGTCTTCATGTTTAGGCTCCTCTCCTCCAGGTACGGTGTTTGGTAGACTAAAAATTACGAACATAACCTCGGGCTTATTCATAACGAAGCCACACGGAAAAAGTTCTTCTGCACTGCACGCACTTTCACAAACACACACACACAATGAAACTCGACGAATGACTGACGTTGCACTGAAAACCAACAAATCGGAAGCAGGAAGAGGAATCAAGTTCTGATTACTACCACCGGGATCAAATCAAGCAATGTACAGGCTTTATAAATATGAAACGCGTTTCTTCCTTGCTATCAACCGGTTTTATACTATGAAAGGATCAGGTATATTGTATGGAAGGTGGATTGAATGCAAACAACGAGAATTATATGTTTCTAAAATTTTTACAGTTTGTATTCCAAATATATAAACACTCCATTCCTTTCGTTCTGAATATTCAGCAGCTCTTAGAACAAAATTAAATAATAAAAGTGGCCGAAGACCTGTAGTTTGAACAACTGCCTGTTACTTTATTACTTGTCCTTACTTTTCATTTTTCGCAAGGAAAATGCCAAAATTGCTAAATGATTCTGCTTAACTTATTATTGCCTCTCGCTGAACTACGGAATCACAGAACACTAACCAACAATATTAGAGCTGTACTATATTAATAAAGTTAAACAGACCTGGAATGACTTCGTTAACAAATTCTGAATGAAATCAACTTATTTTGTTTTGATCTTCAACTTAGAATTTTAACAGCAGTGGAATTTCGGTTATTTATTCAACCTAGCTTCCTTCTCTTACTTTCTTCTTAATCAAAATAGTTTTAAAAAAATTAAAAAGGACGCACAAGGAAAGACTATGATATGAGCTTCAGGTAAATTAATGTTATGAAGTTACGACAGAAATGATAGAGTGCGCATTGGAGTAGTCGAATAATATACCTGGCGATACAATCTATTTTATTGCAAAAATAACATTGGTTTTCTCTTTCTGCATACTACAGCGTGATTCATGAGTTTCACATTTGAAACTTTACTGCATGATAGGCTATTCTAATTATACAACCCTAAATACTGGGATAAATCGACGCGTAAAAAGTCCCTGTACCCTCCCGATCTAAAAATTCTGTGGGATTTTTGAACAACGTCAGCTATACAAACGCGTTTCGCATTTGTTTATGACACTAGAAAGAAACTTGGCACAAATATCTCCACAATGATAGTACCCCACAGTTCCAACAGCAGTACACAGCCGTTAGCCCATTACTGTGATCTGTTCTGAAATACCATTTATATTGTACTGAAAAATGAAATTTTACGTTAAGATGTATTTATTTATTCATATTATTTATAAACATTTTAGAACAAAACTTTATCGTGGTATAATAACATTCTTTACGTTTAGATACCAAGTTGAAATACGTTCATAATTAATGTGGTAATTATTAGGTAAGCCTAAAATCTATTATTACTTTTAAAGTAATTTTGTAAGTAGAGGCTTTTAGTTGTAATTACAGAGTAGAAGTTACAAATATTTAGAAAAAGAAACAAAATGGTTGGACAGATATAATAATAGTAATTTTTCCACTTGGTAGAAGACATGATCGATAACGTGAAATTCGTTTCACAAGAGACAAAGACATGTTATCTTACTAAGGATAGCTAGCGGCCATAAAGTAAGCATCATACAGCACATATAAGATATATAAAGTTCTTAAAAAATGTACCTGCTGGTTGAAATAGTTAAGACTCACTGGAAATTTTGAAAACATTCCACATTTTCAAGATAACTGTTTGCAGAGCAATACTATGCATTGCCACCTTACCGTTTACGTATATTGTCACAGAGGAAATGAATATAATGAATTCAAATCATACATGACTTGAGTTTATAAGAAATTACTTAAGTTAGAATGTAGCAAGATGATTCAAATATATGAAAGTCAGCGATTGAGCAGGGTTCATGGATGTTAATAAAAACTGGAATATATGGAAGACATCGATTCGAATGGGATGTAAAGTAATAATTATTCTAACTGTCGCTGGGTATGTTTCTGGTGACATTTTCATTTTTACCTTATGCATGGTTTCCCTCAGAATTAAAGTAATGCGCTTACAGGTGGGAAGCACAACCTTGGTATGTGGCACACTGAATTTTGTATGGTCTTTTTTTTCCCCATGCAGTCTTTCCAATGCCACACCCAAAATCAAAACGCACACAGTGCATACTTAACATTCGATACGTGAACTAAATAACGTAACTTACACTGATATTCCTCGTTGCAACTCTTTTTTACATTTACAAATGTTTGTGTATCGCTATTTGTTTCATGCGTGTGAATGGATACACGACCCTTTAGACTAGGTTATTTTATTTCTTCGTGTTGATTGTCTTGCTGGCTTCATTCATCTTCAACTGTAGTTATCAGACTTGAGTGTCAGGTTCCTTTCAATGCGTCCTTATTTTTCCAAATGCAACTACTTTTCACCCATGTGCGTCACTCGGTGCCCTCACACATCATCACCAGGAACACACACACTTCATTCACACACGTGTTTGTTCATCGTGAATATCGTTACCTGCGCCCATCCCCTATAGTAACAGCTCTGGGGGGGGGGGATGAAAATGAGGAAAACAACACAGAGATGCTATCTGCCTTCCATTACTCAGCGCCTCCTATGAATTAGAGAAATTCAGTTACAAAGCCTGAGTTTAATTAAATTGTTTTCTGCAAGAATGCAGACCTTCCAATTGAAAATTATTATTCCATATTTTTCTCTGCATGAGGTACAGACACTCTAACATTCTGTTAACAATACTCTGCCTTTCCGTGTCCTACGTAAAACCGAATCCTTTTTTTTGTTTGTCATATACTTACGATGCTGTCAGCGATTCAAGGGCAATGTATTATACTTCTGCCTGAAGTGAGTCTCTCACGTTGAAGGAAGCACACAGATTAAGGGTTTTCGGTGCTAAAAACCATATTTGGATCAATGGGGCGGAAGTAACAAGAGATTTGAAAAAAAAAACGCATACTCATTACCTCCTTGATATACACACCTAACTTAATTTTATTCCCGTGACACTGTCAAGAAATGATAGGCAGGGCGTGTGGCACACAGACAGAAAAGCTGTAAACAGGTCTTTGGTTTGAAACTCGAAGGTAAGAGGCCTCTTTGAAGTCCTAGGCGTAGATAAGAGTATAATATTAAAAGGATCGTAAAGAAATAAAATGGAGGACCATGAACTGGATTCAGGTGGCTCAGAATGGGGTCAAGCCGTGAGCTCATGTATTAGTTAAGTTTCGTTTTGTCATGTAGTTATAATAGCCTGTAAATGTCCTGTTCTGGAAGGCTTTCAAGCACATAACACTCATTCACGTACATTTTAAATACGAATTTGGCATGGCAAATTACAGACATCAGACTATGTAACAGCCACCTTTTAGAATACAAGTTAACTGTAGACAAAGTAAGAAATGGTTTAATATATAAAACTAAGCCTATATATAACACTAACAGTTCATATAATAATGGCAATAACTAATGACAATTGGTCTTATAAATATTTTTCAGTTAAGAGGCTCTGAAATTCTCTAATTCAATTGGAAGTGCCGAGTTCATACTGTTACCTTGTTAACAATGGCGGTTAAGGTGACATTACCACTGTCAGACAAGCAACGCCCCAAGTGGCGAGCTTTACAAACTTACATCTCTCTCCATCAATTATCACACCACATTTTTAAAGACACTTTCACCTGTAGACATTCAATCACAACAATTTACCACCTAATATTTGTCTGCACTTTCACCGTTCCTAAGTGACTCACGTCACTGGCACATGTGCGAACAGAAAGACGCCCATTTCAGTGTCCGATATGCAGGTCACTCATGCAGAACAAATTTACTTCTTTGAAAACTCATCAGTTTGTTTTTTTTTTCTTGTAGTCCACCTTTCTAGTTATCAGAAACCTTCCTCAGAATGTGGATACAGAGCGTCGTACAACGTTTGTTCATGTGTAACAAACACACTGTAGGTAAACGATCTTGTAACTGCACTCGAATGGTACTTGTTTAAATATTTACATTTCCTTGTTGCGACCAAGGCGAATTATTCAGGCTGTTATCAGGTGATACCTGAATCTTTCTTCATTATTACGTGGATTCAATCGTTTAAACAGTACGCAGAAAAGATGGTTGAGATCACGGATACTAAAGCTACTATCCCAAGAAGGAACAAGGAGACATCTTATTACTAAGTGCCCAGAACCACATAAAATTTGAGGTTATGATTTGACTGGATATGCATTTGAACATGAAGCTCATGTCGGAATAAGATAGGAATATTTAAATTTTGTTCTGCAACCCATACATACATATACACAAGATAGAATTGAAGACATGTTGTTACTCAATATGTTCGTAATCGCAACGTGTAGGACATAACTAAGTTTGGTAACTTTCTCGAAATATACTTGCGATTTATTAAATCAGAGGTTTGTTTTGGCTGCACAGTTGGAGTCAGTACATGTAATAATGAAATGTTAAATCAGGACTCACTGTAATTGTCAATAAACATTATTTTTCAGTCACGCATGTCAACTAATATAGCAGAACACAATTTAATTCTTACGTGCTACAGTTTTATGATTTGGATGCCGACATATCTTTAATTTCCTGGTACTGACCCTGAATTTATCTAACAGTAAACACAAAATAATTCCAATTTGTAACAGTATGCAATGTAAGGTATAGATTTGGTAAAGTCTTAAGGAGGCAAAGCTTCTGGAGACCACATGTAAACTATAAAAACTAAATTGAATTTATATTCAACAAATTCAGCAACTCATCATAAAGATCAGGACTGTAGATTAAGAACTTATTAGAGTAAATATGTTGTCTCTCCTATCAAATAGCAACATTCATTAATTCGGTTCCGGACCTGTTTGAACACCCACGAATTATAGTAACAAATATTCTTTCCTCTTACGTCCTGATATACAGACTTCAGGCAATAGCAGAAAACATCGCAAAGGCTTTCAAAAGCTATTACATATTTTGAAACGATTCATATCGTCTAAGTGTCCAAAAGATATGCTGAAATTGTACTGTTACAACTTCTAAATTTACGTCTGTACAATTCACATTTTTAAAGCAAACTTTTTCTCATAATTTTAGTAACAAAAGTTTGTATTTTTTATATACTTGTACCATTTGGTGAAAATGTGAATACTATGTAATCAGAAAATCGAAATTTCCCGTTCCAAACACACAAATTTCCCTGAGTACAGCCGAGCTCGACCGATACGAAGTGGAAGTGTCAAGTGAATAGCAGTAAATAAGATCTTGTCCAGGTTTATATGTGCACAGCTGATGTTGTTTGTTTGATACTGCGAATAGCCTGTGTACCGTACAAAATACACACATTTAAAGCCTTCTGGTAAAGAGAGCACCAAGTGGCACCTGCCTGGCAATGGTTGTTTCTTGTGTTCTTTCAGAGTCAACGTCAACGGCAGGACACTTTATGTGAAGTCATGCCAGTAAAACTTCAAATAATATTTGTTTGCTTCAGGGTTGTTTGACCGTGTATCTTCCTCATGAAATAATGTGAAATGCCAACCCGCTATGGGCTGGACGGTCCGGAAATCCAATCCCGGTGGGGGGTGAGATATTGTGAAATGGCAACTTGATGCAATAAGGTAAATTTTATTGATGTATTCTTAGCTCGACATATTTCGGGTATATGCGCCCGTCATCAGGAGCATTAGATGTTAAGTTGCAGCATATGGTTTCCTGCACCGAGTTTATGGTTGGGTAGTGGTCCTGAGAGCTGCTGCGTAGGTCGTGTGTACGGTGTGGATGGTGCCGCACAGCACCATCCACACCGTACACACGACCTACGCAGCAGCTCTCAGGACCACTACCCAGCCATAAACTCGGTGCAGGAAACCATATGCTGCAACTTAACATCTAATGCTCCTGATGACGGGCCCATGTACCCGAAATATGTCGAGCTAAGAATACATCAATAAAATTTACCTTATTGCATCAAGTTGCCATTTCACAAAATCTGTTTACGTCTGCAATACACGACATATTTCATCTTTCCAACCACATCAGTTACGGACCTTAAGAAATAATATAATATTGAAGATTGACTCAAAGTTCTTGCCAGTTCGTGGAGATAATCTGTGTATTCTGTACCACTACAGTCTAGAACCTCTGATTTAATAAACTAACGCGTAACAATATTCCTCTCAGTATCCGGAATCTTCAGTTCTCTTCTGGACCCATTATCCCCATTTTCTTCTTAGCGATCTTGGAATACTGAATGTCGATTGGACGCGTCGTGTCGTAGAGTGACGGCGCCTGCAGAATAATGAGCGCCGTACCAAGGACGCAGGCAACTGTGAAGATCCATAAGAAGAGGCGATCCAGAACCATCGCCATATACTTCCAGTCCTCCTCCACCTGTAGACAAAACAATGCCATCATTTCCGACCACATAAGCTGACCGCTGATCATAAGAATTTTTTAAAACCTGCAGATTGCGTACAAATAAAGTGCTTGGCACCTTGCAAGAATGTGTATAAAAAGGTAAAGTTCACTCTAGAACAGAACACGAAGGCTCAGAGGGGTAACAGAGGTATAGCTCTACTTTTTCTTGAATCTCCGCACTAGATGGGGTGGGTGGTCAACGCCACGGCCCGACCACTTTAGCCCCAGAAAAGACCGAGTACGAATTGTATAGGAGGCCGGGTGGGCCCCAGGGCTGGTCTGGAAGGGTGCGGAAAATGTCACCCCCGCCGGGATTGGATCTCCGGACCGTCCAGTCCATAGCGGGTTCGCTATACCGAGCTATGCCGGCCCACAAGAAAGTGTATAATCTGCATTATATGTAAGAGCTAATATGGCCGTAAATGTACTAATTTTAGAGACGCTATTCAAGAAATTTTAGTTCTGCTATTGTATTAGAATTATTAATTGTTCGTAATTATTCTATTGTCCTTTTCAAAATAAAATTCTGTTATTTAATTATGGAAACTGTTATACGAACAATAATTATGTGTGTTTCTCATAGAGGTATCCAATTTAGTAATTCGATGAAACGACGGGTCATTGCGCGACGTAAGTTTATCTGGACAATGCTATCTATCATATTGATGGGTCTTCTTCGTATTCCATTTACACACGCCTACTTGTAACCAAGTGTAACACCTTCGCAGACCCTTCTTATGTAGATATAATTTAAAAATCGTCAACAACCCTCTCAAACTGCATCTTTACTTTCGTTGGCTAACGGCGGCTGCTTTTGATGACTGCATCTTCTTGAAATGTGCACAGCTCTCAGACGTCCTGAGCGCAGAACGTACGAGCGCAATTCAGCAGCCATGGTGCAATATGATTAGAGTTCTATTAACACTTTGGAAACTCAGTTAAGTATCTCACAGCGAACACACAGCACCTCTGTAACAAAGACGGAAGGGTCAACGTTGTTTAGAGGAATAGTCGCTTTTCGTTTCCAGAATTACATGACACACCTAAATACACAATATGAGCAAAATTCAGGTTCTCTTGTGTGAACGCAGTTGATAAATGTAATAACCACTGTGTTATAATAGACAAACAGGCGTGACAATCGTATAAGGAAATGCTTAAAAAACGTATCACCTCAAACTGGGTACGTTTGTCGAAATTTCTTTCCTCTTATACAGTCTCCAGTGAACTTTGATTATTTTAGACATGGAGCATGTACACATGAAATGGGTTCGAGGATGTTCATCGGTGTCAGTACCGCAAGTCACAAATTACCGCAGGCATGTAAGCAGAAGTCTCATTGACGTATCCCGTCTGCAAAGAATATCTCGAGCTGCTGCTTAAATCGCTGACCACAGCCTCCTGCAGGTCACCGTCGGATGGGAATTTGAGTGCGTTTTCAAAAGCAGGAGAAGAAGAATGGCAATATTTCCGGGCTGTGCTTATGGTTCGAGTTTTGAGGCTTTTGTTGCGGTGTAGCTGAGCTCTTAACTCTTCTGGGTTGTGACGTTTAGGTAACTATGTTTTGGGTCTACGACGTCGTGGTGCCAAAACGTCGGGAATAAATTATCCAGTGTGCAGGACGTTTGGACACCTCCCATCACATGGCATTCAGCTGGTCCTGAATTCTTTGGTTAAATTCATGGAAGGCAACAACCTGCTGTATGAAAATGGCCCGACTCTAATGTCCCAAACCTGAAAACCAAGCTATGGGGTATGTTCAAATATTCCGCATCAGCCTGAATTTCCGCCATATCCATGGACTTTTAAAGGAAACTCGCTAATTCATGTCGAACGACTACGTCCGGGAGACCGCGGGATGGTGGTTTAGGCAGCATCCCGAGGAATTCTTTTCTGACGGGACAAGCAGGCTTGTGCATCAACGGTTCATCTGTCTAAATGCCGGTGGTGATTCGCTGTAATACCTTTATCGGTGATCATTCTCCAAAGCGTTTCAGTTGTACACACCTCATATTTAGGATCAATTAACTAACTAACTCAATCTGGCAATAGAACGCGAAGATCAGATAAAAGAAACATCTGTGTCAGTCAAAATACACGGTAAGTCACTGCAACGGGTTTCCCAAAGACCTGTCACAAGTTTATCCACGAAATAACTTCTTGAAAATCCAACAGACGTTTTTTCAGTTGTCTTTCCCACCACAATCTTGTATCATGTCATGTATTCCCGATATCTTAAACATACTCAGTCTATTCTATGAATTTAATTTTTCGACGCATTTAGTCCTTAATTAGGATTAAAAATTCCTTATTTCGGCAAAACCAAATTGTAGAAAAAGAGACTTCTGAACTTCTGCACTATCAGACGAATAAAGTGAAGTTAATAAGAACAGGAATCGAAAAGGAGTACCCCAAGTCTAGTACCAAAGTTTTCACACTCACTGACAAACAGCAATTTTTTTTCTCTCTCTGTCTCTCTCTCTGCAAACAGTTCGTCTATAGTGTTCAGTGGGCCGATAGAACACACTGGTCCCATTTGAGTACTACAAACTGCCTGCAGCCTGCGCTGACACAACCAGCCACTACACGTTGCTAAGCAGAAAATGATGAACAAAGACCTCCAACTGCGAAACAATGAGAAGCTGTGTGTATCTGCTAACTTGCTACGTTCTGATATGCTGTCTCCTCTGTAATTTCCTACTGCATCCCCTCGTTACTTTTCACAGTCTCCGCAATGGAACGTTAATCAGTGCTCAAAATGGTACGCAAAAAGAAAATGCGTCAACCTGACAAGATGACAACCCCAGTTGATAGGTTATACACGTATGTAACGAAAAATCGAACACATTACACTGTACTCCATTAAGGACACAATGAGTTCCTGCGTCCAGACTTCATACGGTTTTGCATTCATGATTAAAAACCCCACATTGAAGCCAGAGCACTTTCAATAACATAATTAACTTCACTGTTGTATACTGCATCAGTATCTTGAGCACTATAGTACTTCAGGAAAATTGTGTATAGTGCTAAAGAAAGTGTCGTGCACAAGTTTTACCTAGAAGGCCCCGGATCGGAATTGAAAATTATGTCCTTTCTTCCGCTTTCAATGTAATGCATTGTTATAAAAACTCCAGCTAGATGCAAGAGTATTTAGAAGCTATCAGCCGCTTAGCTGGCCAAGTAATTATCATAAAACCACAAGGTTTAGTAATCTGAAGTCTTCGTTCTTCTGGGACGTGATGCCGAGTCACAGTTGCTTTTTGTTCCGTGTGTTGCAAGACAGCGTATTGGTCTCATCTTTAAGGATCATAAAGTCCCAGAAGAAATAATACTTCGTCCACACGGCTACAAAAATAAAACATTCACAACGACTACAAATAGTCAACCCTGAGCCAGATAAATCCAGCACACACTCACACACATTTTGTTCACGGTCTGTTTAAACTTATAGAATACTATCCAACAAAATGCATATTTTCTAAACTGATATTTTAAGTTTTATGACATCTTCTACATGTTTCAAACCCGAGGGTTCATCTTCAGGAAGACGGTTGTACGTACAGGTGTGGTGTAATATGTGTGACATGCTTCGGAATGAGCAGTCTTATACCGATGCACGTGAAGCATAACATAGCACACCTTCAGGTAAAACCGTCAGGTTTTCTACACGTTTCGAACCCGAGGGTTCGAAATGTGTAGAAACCATCATACAAATTAAAATAATAGTTTATAAAAGGTGCATTTTGTTGCAATAATATAAACAGTCAGCTAGACGCAACAACAACAAAATTTTATTCACAATTACAATCAGCTCAACACGTTTCGGGCGATAATTTCGCCCATCCTCAGGAGCACTAGACTGTGTTTACAGCTTGTGGTATAATGCACCGGCGATGCTGCTCGCTGACAGCATCGCCGGTGCATTATACCACAAGCTGTAAACACAGTCTAGTGCTCTTAAAGATGGGCGAACTTATCGCTCGAAACGTGTTGAGCTGATTGTAGTTGTGAATAAATTTTTTTTTATTGTTGTATCTAGTTGGCTGTTTATATTATTGTATCAATGATGTACGGTCACACAAACATAAAAAAATGTGCACTTTTTGGTTTATATTGCATAAATTATGTTACAATGCATGGTGCAAAACACACAATACAACCAATTTGAATCTTATCCTCCCTGTGCTACTGATGAATAATAAACATAACAAATCGCAAATATGAAAGAAAGGGACAACTTGAGATATTTTAGCTCAAAAGGTAGAAAGTAAGAGGAGGCAAGTTAGTATTCCTTGCCAAATATAATAACGGCGGATAGCTTTAACAAGTACTATTAAATTCTTGGTGAGATAAGTTACAGAAACAGTAAGTGGAAAACCTAAAGGAAAGAGACAGCTTGATATACCTAAGCGTAGATGGGAGGATAATATTTAGGGAGACAGAGAAGTGTTACGAGCAAGTGATCTGGACTCACGTGGTTCAGGATTCGATCGAGTGGCGACTGTCCTGGAAACCGTAATTGACACTCGTATTCCGCGACTATCAGCTTGTCATGAGTAACGATTCCTTATGGGGTTCGTTAGAAATCTCACACATAAAAAACTGAAGATTCTACGCTACACGAGATTGCATTCATGGGCATTTTGGTCAAAAGGCGCAACATTCATCAGTCTGGGCACAGTATGAATAGCTTATCTTAACAAGGGTGCAAAGCATATAAAAGGCAGTGCTGGCACGAACGAGTTAGATGATATAAAGATGTCCGAATGGGGTAATTCAGGAGGAACATTTAAGTTTCAGCCAACGATTTCGGTTAAAGCTGCAGAATGACCGAACGTCCTTTCATTTATAATGTTCAGTACCCCATAAGATAAATGTTTATAGAGTACAAAAAGTGCATAAAACATGTTTTGCGCATGGTCGACTAGCTCTAATGTTCTCGATAAGCCAATTCCATCTAATTTAACAGTAAAACGCACTGGATGTATAAATTTCTTTTCCAATTTGTACTACAGACGTTTTTCCAATTTGTACTACAGACGTTAAGACATCCCATAAATTACAGACCGAGATTATTTCTGTGGGCACACACACACACACACACACACACACACACACACAAACACACACACACACATACACTCAATAAATTCAACTTGACACTGAACGCTTACATCATTAGCTCTAAGTCACTTAAGATAGTGTCCACCAATGAACATTACAACGTACAAATCATGTTCTTTCTCGCCCAGTTTCATTAGACAAATAACCTGTCCTTCAAATGAAGTTTATGTTTACTTTACTTTATTTTACTTCGCATAAGGTATTGATTTATAAAGCAGAAGATGGGCTATAACTAGCAGCATTTCAGTTAAACAAGCCTGAAACAAATTTAGTATAAAAAGCAAATTCATTTGTTAAAACTAAGGAATTAGGAATATGTGGGGAAAACAAAAAAAGAGTAGAAGAAACAGAGGGTGCAATAATAAACCAGCTTTATGATTCCAGGTATATGCGGTGGCACAGTTGGTTAAGGCACTGCGCTACAAACCGGAAGGTTGCTGGTGTGATTCCCGATGGGATCACTGGCATTTCAATGAATTAATCCTCACGGCCACACTATGGTCCTGGGGTCGTCTCGTTCTTTAAGAGAAATGAGTACGATGTGTACCTCCTGGGAGGGAGGGGGGGGGGGGGGGAAAGGCGGACACCCTTTTAGCCTCCGGGTGCAATTTTTCTAAAAATTTGGGAGCCCCCCCCCCCCTGGGGCCCTCGGGGCCCGT
>Ga0123357_10006884_pt1 | contig 13970 bp, 10 predicted proteins | sample TergutEmb28metaG_FD_89873 | JGI IMG/M metagenome (GOLD analysis project Ga0123357, IMG submission 89873) | Embiratermes neotenicus P4 segment gut microbial communities from Petit-Saut dam, French Guiana - Emb289 P4 | ecosystem: Host-associated > Arthropoda: Insects > Digestive system > Gut ... | reverse complement strand
TGACAGGCAATGTTCACCGTACATGGGCAGCATTTCTTTGTGGATATCCTTTGCTTCCATTTTTTTTGCCCACAAAAAATGCACAACGCCACGCTGCTCTATCGTGGTACATGTACTCAGGGGTGCCACCATCTTGTAACAGCTGCTACGTCTGTACAGTCATGCGCATACCGATCGTTGTAGGTCACAATAAAACCAGATAGTGCTGCTATCTAGCAGTGACAGTTTCCCGCACTTAATTCAAAAACGTAGGCTGCAACTTGGATTTGTAACTTAGTTAATGAATTACCCTTGTATTAAGCAAAACACTAGGGATAGGTACACAATGAGATGCAGGCACAAGAAGGGCGAAGTAAGGTAGTACAACACAGCATGGGCACAGTTGTGCTGCTTGACAGACACACTTTACTTTCCATAAACATGGGCTTTTTTTTTATACTTCTGAAGAAGATAAATGTCTTTCTTTGTCTCTGTTTCCATTGTTCACTTATGTCTTGCACAAAATGTATGGTTTCTGAGAAGTAAACTGCAAAATACAAGCAAAAATGTCCATGCACTATTTTACACCATTTTTGAGGTTAAGTTCCTTAGCTATTCCAAATCAGATATTACCTCTCAGCTTTGTTTTCATGAAAGTAGGGGGCCTGGTGTCATAAAAGACCTATTTTTATTCTTCATCCTCTCATATGTACTTCAAAAACTGCAAAATAACCAGGTAAATATTTTGTGACCAGTGCATCCACATGCCGAGCAGCAGGAGGCAACCGTGCTTGCAACACAAACTCAAACAAGCCAGCAAAGGTCTGCGCACACTCTGCCCTGTGCTGTAAAGTGTTGCTGCTTGACATAAAACCACAGACACAGAAATCTGCCCTGCCCTACAATGCCTTTGTTACCTGCATCTCAATGTGCACCTAGCCTAAGAGAAACACCTACTCATTTGAACCTGACAGTCAAAGTAGGTGTTCCCATTACATCTGCTCCCAAGGATGGGAACAATCATTTCCCCAAAATGCAGTATTTTAATTTTTAATTTCAGTAGGGGATGCTAGACAAAGTCCAAAAATTAAATAACCTCAAATCAACTAAAGGGCTGAGCTACCGTGAGTTTCAGAATAGCCATCTTACCAGGCCCTGTGTCACAATGCAAACCTGTTGCTTGGAGGTTAGAAAATATCAGGCCACTTGGCAGGAATGTGAACAGAAATCAGAAAAATTATCCAGAGAGTTGCATGAACCCCCCTCCCTCCGAACTGACCTCTAGCCTCTCTAGCTGCACAACATACATGTTGCTTACAACCCCTCCTCACCGTCTAGCAGGATACTGCCAAAATCATTAGTGTCTAGGCCTGTGATGAGGCAGTGACAGAAGTTCTGACAAGCACTGTGTTCTGTTGAAGGCCAATCTGAGACCCAGGCAAGACAAAAAAATCGACATGGACCTTGAAAGACCATACACAGATAAAGAAAAATTCTAGATGTTGTTATGTAGTTCAGGCCTACACAGAGAAATGGAAAGTTTAATAACAGCAGCCCAAGATAAAGCACTCAACATGTGTTATCATCAGAGAAACATCATGAAGCAGCCAAATGACAGTAAATACAGAATGTGCTATATGGCACAACACATAACACATAATGTTGGGGATGCACAACACTTACACCATCCGACTACACTGACGACACTATAAGGTGGGTGGTTACATCCAATGGATGATACGTAAACATATGGGATTACAAGTTATTGACATGAGCATACACCTGAAAAGGTCAGAAATTCCAATGGTACCGCTATTATGTGGGATGTACCGGTTATCACAAATTGAACAATAGTAGCTAACTGACCTGACATAGCATTGCATGATAAAAAAGAGAAGACTTACCTACTGTTTGACACAGTCATACCAGATGACTCAAACATTAACATAAGAGAAACTGAAAAACTGGCAAGTATTGAGACCTTGAGATCAAGGTCAGCAGGATGTGGAAAGTGAGGACAAAAACTGTGTCAGTTATAATTTCAGCATTCGGAACAATTAAGAAGGGATGAGCTAAGAAACTTCAGATGGTCCAGATTACCTGTCAACCAGACAGCTACAGAAGATCACACTAATGAGAATTGCACACATCATTTTTAAAGTGATGGGATAAATCACTTTGTCCTCTTGTTGAGAACTGGACTTAACAGAAGACTGCCACCTAATAATTGACAGGCAAAAATAAACAACAACAATCTAGTAATACTACTATTACTGCTACTACTTTCCTACAAGCTATACCTTCATTCACATCTGTATTATATTCAGGAATTCAGTTCTCCATTGCTTGTGTCTGGTCAGATCAACGACATGGGTTTGACACCTCCTTACCTAAACTTAGCGGACAACTTCCTTGACCTATTTTTATTCTGCTTCCATGCTCCTGCTAACAATTATGACATTCTGTTTCTTTCCTTCCTACTACAACCTTCTATATATGATTTCCCATGCCAAGTAATATGCACATCCCAATACAGTGCTAATGAACTTGACATCTTGACACTTCAGCCACTGCCTTTCAATATCAATGTATCTTTCTTTTACCACTTTAAGCACTTTTCTTCAATTACAGTCTTGCTGATTCAGCCATACCAATGCCAATTCAATACTTCTCAGCTCCTTAGTCAAACCTTGCACTCTCCTATTTCCTTCCTGTCATCCATAAAATTGCTTTACCAGTTGACTTACATGAACATACTGTGGTTTTGACAAAAGAGTGGGGGGAAACTGCAAAACAGGAAAGGATGAAGAGTATATATTTGTTAAAAAACCCATATTCTGGGATCATTTAGGTTGCATTGGTGCTGTACATAATAGGTTACAAAAAAGGGGCCGAATGAGTCTCAAGCAATGGCATATTGTGATGGTGCAATATATGTTCAGACAAAGTTTACATCATTTTGCATTGCCACAGATCCCACATTGCTAAAGTAATTAAAAAAATACTTCGGCTAATATTTTGGGTGTCTTGGTGTAGGTGACTGAACTCTACATATGAATCCCTATACTAACTGAATTCATGCACCTAACACAATCATCTGGCTTTAATGCTGTTTTTTCCAGCAACAAAATCTTCTTTGGTATCTTCCAGAAAGACATCCATTTTGCCACATACAACACAACTACCACACTGCCCACGACGTGCAGTGCAAACAGTCACCTGCTTTCTACAACCCTACCTGCATTGTGCTACCATCCAACCTCCATGCAACACACTTGCAGTGCTACCCAACCCCTAGTCTTGTGTCTAATGACAGGGACTGATCCTGTTCCTGAAATGATGCTTCAATTTTATTTTAAACACAGACAAAGTCAAAAAATTCAATGATTCCAAACAGAAAATCCCTATTACCAAGTTCTAGCACTACCTCAAATGATTAGTTTACTGAACTCTAGGACAACTTGCTAGCTGGGATAGGAAGGCAACAAATAGTCCTTGGCTAATGTCCAACTAGAAGAGTATGAAACATACGTGACAACAACACAAGAAAAATTTCAGGATGTAAGTTTGAAGGGAGGTAGGTGGAAATAGCTCAGTCACGAAGATTCTGTTCTTCTACGATATGACACTGCATCACTAATTAACTGGATCCAAACACTTTGAGGCAACATACTTTTCTCATCCCTGGGGTGGAAATGTCTTCTTGGACAGTGTGATCCCAAAATTTTCAAGACACAGTGTCCTGACTTTTTGAGACACTACACTACCTCAAAATAGCAAGATCTGATCACCCTGTAATGCAATGTCACATCCCAAAAGATCATTATCCTCAGTTGCAACACTGCAAAAACCTCAAAACCTTCACAGCTTAATCACATCCAACAGCAGACATTGATAAAACAGTGAAGAATCCTCAGGTTCTGCTGCCAGATTTGGTTACTTAGTTAAACACAATATAAAGGAATGCAGGCTTAGATAATACCATTTCAGCTTTCACTTTACAGAACTTTACTTACATTACCTAGTTGTAAGAGAAACATTCTTTCACACTGAAACTAGCAACCACATCAAAAATACACATTCCTGGCAATACATATACAAATGTGCAACATGTTACACAGTATGAGACAGTGAGAGTGCCACTAAACAAACAAAATGGCATACATACCAATGACTGGAGAACACACTCTTCTGAAAATCCAGAAAAGAGGTCTTTGTTCAGACCAACTATTTTATCTCCCACTTTAAGGCCTTCAGCTGCTTTAGATCCAAGTTCCAAAATTTCTCCACTCACTTCATAGCCGGGAATAAAAGGAAGTCTTGGAGCAATTTCATACAACCCATGACATATCATAATATCAGAAGCATTGACACTGCAGCACTTTACCTTAATACGAACCTGAAACAATAATATTAATTACACAGTTCTTCATGAAGTATACAAATTGTAAAATTGCACGATGTTCCATAATACTATACTACCAATACTACAGATATTTAAAACACCATGTTGAAATGGTCTGTGATGTTAAGATTAGAATACTTTTCACATGGCAACAGAATTGCATGTATCCACTGGAGGACAATGCACATTGCCCTGGCAGACTGCAGCAGAGGTCTGCACAGGCCAAGATTTTAGAATTTTACCCAGCCCAGCCTGAGAAGCACACAGCCTGACCCTAAGTTTACTTTCACATTTATAATTGTTACCCATACCCAACAAAAGACCAATCCCAATTTATTCTAACCTGAATACAGCCTGATGTATTTATAACCTGCCCTGACTATACACATTTTTTAATGCATAATTGCCAATAATCCTTGAAAAAATTAACAGTGAAACACATCACATGGGAGATTTATAAGGTGTTACTATTTCTGGAAGAGGGTAACTAAGAAAATACCCAGTACAATCAAGTTCTTGAGATATCATTCTGCAGCCCAATTTAACCAAACTTTCTTTAAATAAATTCTCAGCTCACCATATAACCTCATCTCAACACCATTTATTGCATGCTGTTGTGTAGAAACAGAATGTAGTCTGCATTTTCACTGCTTAAACTGGTTAGAGGATGATCTGGCAGCACTAATCCACCTAAGCTAAAATTTCTTGCATTGGTGATGGGCACGCAAAGTACATTTTTGGCTACTCTTGACAAATAACTGAAATGCTCCTAATGGTTTTCTCACCGGTCAAGCGTGACCCACTTTAACAAGGAACCATTTCTAGACTTTATTATTTTGATTCTTTTTTAGGTTTCAAATGCATCTTCGAGCAACTGAACCACACTACACATTGATGGTTAAAATGTACTTTTACTTTGAAGTCCCTGAAAGTAAAGAGACCAGGCAGGACAATCCATAGTGGCTGCCATGCATCAAATGTAAGACATATGTTGTAGGTGAAACAAAGATCACAGGCACCAGGTGGACTTATCATCTGCACTTCCCTGCCTCCTCTTTCTGACAATAATCAGGAAATCCCAGTAAACATGCCAGTGCAGACCCTAAATAACTTTCAGCCCAAAAGTAGCATCTCATGTATCCACAATAGTTAATTTTGAGTGCCAAAAGCAAAAAAATTAATACAATTCCAGGTTAAGTTTTCTTGGGGGGGGGGATGGCCTGAGAAAGCCCAACATTTAACACAAAACATTTGAATGTTAACATTTTCACCACAACATTATCTCTGCTACCAGACTCAGGCAGATTTAAATATGCCACAAACCATGAATTAAACACATGGACAGTACAGAATCATGCTTTTAAACATGTCGCCACAATTTTATTCTCATCCTGCCAGGGAAAATCTATGTGAAGTAACTAATTTTACTGAAACCATTATTGCATAATTTTATGTTATCATGTCTGTGCATTAAGTGATACTTTCATAAGACAACACAAACAAAATGCACATTATATATATATATATATATATATATATTCTTTTTTATTGTAAATCATATATAATAACAAAGTGTATTTAGTTGTTTTATGAAATGCACAATCCACCATGGAGACATTCTCTCCTCCAGCAATCTGTTTCAGCTGTTTCATGTTCCAGACAATTTGTTAACTTTCACTTACATACATTCACATTGCAGCATTATTAATTTCTGACTTTACATTGCTAATGCAGCCACAGCAGAACAGAAACCTAAACTTTTACCAATATTTTTAGAATACACTAAACTGACTGTATGAAACACTACTGTAAGAAAAAGGGTGATTATGTTCAGTAAACATGACAATAACAAATTAAAAAAAAGCAAAATTTTATAATGTTCATCCACATATGTGAACTATGAATTCTTCACTAAGATCATACAGGAAAAACACAATACACTACACGCCTGTGCAAGAAAACTGAAATAAAAAATCTCGTAAAAGGTGACACCACTAGAAGTAAACACCACCAAAACAGCATACAGAATAAACTACTGGAACAATAATCAACAAATGCCAAAAATACGGCATACAATAAAAATACAATACCTGAAAGTTTCTAAAAATGCTGGCAAATATTACTAACAACTCAGATACCATATGCAGAATGTCAACGTGTTGCCATATCATTTGAAGGAAATGGATACTTTCATTTGCAAATGAAAAAGCACAGTAACTACATTAGTTACAGCATGTTTCAAGGTCACCTTGAATGGATAAAGAAAATGAATATGAACAGAGACTATATACATTTATAACAATAGTTCTTGGCAAGTGAGGAACTTACAGGTGGTGGTGGTGAGACCTACTCTGTGTACATTAAGTGGCAACAGCAGAATATCTGTTTTTTTCCATTAATCAGTCTGTAGGACTTGTCCTCAATTGTACTGTCAGCAGCAACTGACCAACAGACTAGTGTCAAGAAAGTGAGGACTTCTATATAATACTAGTTGTGCAAACTGCAACAACTGTACTTCCCATATCTGTTCTAACTTATTACCACCACACCCAACAGCTTGTTGGCATTGTACAGGAGTGTCATATTCATGTAAAGTTGAACACCTATGCCTGAAACTTACAGAAGAAGCTCACACAATTAAGTAAGTTGTAGATTTGTACAGTGACTACGCCATGTGATACACCCAAGAAGTCAGAGTTCAATGCACAGAAGAAGCAAGAGACCGTCCTCTTCTCCACTGCAATCAGATCAGCCCTGGGGGTCACCCAGCCTCATATCCAAGAGGTACAGGGGCACTTCCAAGGGGGTAAAGTGGAGTGTGAAGTCCCCACTTCTGAGATCAAGAATGCATGTAGCTACACCTCCATTCTCCTATACATCATAAAGGATCAGTGCTTAATTATACACAGCGAAAATTTTACCTTTGACTTTCAGCACACCTATCAGAAAGACTACTTTAAGTGGTATGTGCTTGTTAACAAATAACAAACAGATAGCATAATAAATATTTTGTACCATACACTTATGCTGTAATGTTTTATTTAAATATACACAAAATAAAACTTCGAATACACAACATAATTGTTTTGGATATGGAAGTTCACGTACATGTGGGTCCTCTGACACAACAAAAGCACGTGTAATCACGTACTTGGAGTATGAAATATTACAACAGTACAAGCAGTTTGGGCCATCAGTAAACTAATCTATGAAGCTATAGAATATTTGTATGCAGGCAGATCCAATGGAACATAACCCAATCAATTCTACACGATCGGGTTTTGTAAGAAGGCATGCAAGTGTACTGTCAGTGCATATCCAAGAACTGCTGAAACCATATACTCAGCACTGCACCCTTATTCACCTCTTCGTCGTGAGTGATTAAATTCGGATGCTTGTAACTTGCACATTTAGAGAAATATAACACAACGTACTCACTTCATCCTTTTGCAGCTTTTTTCGTTTCTGTTCGTCTATAATTAACGGCTTTTTCAACTCCTGAAGAACAGCTGCCTTATACACGCTTTTAAACCTATGTCCTACTTTTGAACTGACTACACAGAGGTCTTCCACTTGCTTGCATCTTCTAATGTTATACACTAACGTTGATAAAACGCTCTTTCCTATAGCTCCCGCCATCACGTGGGAAGACTACAACCTTCGCGACATATGATCTGTGTTCACGACTATAAACACCACAGATTACCTAGTCCACACATTGTAACAATCCGTGACTGTGGTACATCTGCGACAGATCTGTGCCAGTGAACATTTCCTCGACACACACCTGACAACCATACCGTACATCATGGATCACTGCCTACATGCACCACACCCCACTAGGTCAACAAGTTAATCATTTCATGTTACGCAGTAGAAGGGAAGTAAGTACCCAAACTGAGTTATGACAGTAACCGTTGATAATGACATTCACAAGTTCATATAGTGAGAAACACGTAGCAAAGTGACAATTCTGCTAACATGGATCAAACCACTGATGACAGATCAACAGGCCTCTAACTTATCATGGACGAGAATTGACATATAGTTTCATTTGATCTATCGACTCGAATAAAGTATGAGTTCATCAAATCGAGACAAATCGATAATTATTCTTTGTTCTACGTCATTTGGATATCTTTCCGACAGATGGTAGCATTGCTCCAGTGTTGCGATATTGACCTTTCCGGTCCACTATTATTACGTAGTCCAAAACCATTCACACTGATTTAAGTACTCGACTGTGAAATATTAAGCTTCTCCGGATTTATATATTCCCATCCTAATAAAACGTACGTTACTCAGTGTTAGGAATTCTTTAAATCATGTACTTTTCCTTTAGATGTCGGCCTTGGAAGATAATGTTTTCTGAAATTACATGATACGGAAGTAACGTGCTTTCCGCTAGAATGTGGCAAGCTTTGTAATCATTTGTCAGCTGTTTGAGGCCCATATGGTATTTGTGACTAAATGAGTTATTTGCCGATACGTATTTAAAAACTTCACCTGAAAATTGGATAAGTCACAGGTATTTTATGTTTCGTATGTATTTTAATACTGAATATAACAAAAGTAAAAGTGCACACAAGAATGGAAACTATCGTTTACGTAGGCAACGAAGTTTTGTAACCGTACAGGATGAAATTTGCATATGATGCATTATGCCTTTCAGTTCTTTCCGTATGGTGGACGGAGAATTTTCTAAATGACTAACTAGGCGTGTACTACGTAATTTCGTGGGGGATGTACGTACATTTGTCCGGATCACGGAGGAAGGAAACCCTCTTGCCTCATCAGCAGTCATTAGTTACTTGGCACTTCTGAGTCTCTACTTTGTTCTGTTCTGCTAAATGATCTTAATTGTCTGATGGTTTTAAAAAGTCAGTAACTGTAATGATTTATTGGTGATATATGAATTGAATGTATCCGAATAATCTTCATCCAATAGTTACTGCGTACTACTTTATCCAATGAGAAACGCGAATATTCCCGCGTTTTAGGGTTGTTCAACTTTGCATTTAACAAACAAAGATTCAAATATATATTCTTTATATTTACAAAAATTAATAATTGAATGGTGATAGCTCTGCTTCTTTACGTTCATTTTTGTTGCATAGATACAGTGTTATAAATCACTTCGAAAAATAAATCGGAAGACCGCATTGCAGCAAAGGGAAGGAAATGATTCAAGAAATTAGTTCAGTGAAAAGTAGTTCACATCTCTTCAATCTTAAGGCATCTTAGCAATTAACATTTAATTGTGAATTGAGGAAATATGTTAACTTAAAAAAAATTGTTTGATGTCTCCAGATATTTGTCACAGCACTCACGAAGCAGAGCAGTTATTCTTTTAGTTACCACACACGTAATGTATGTAATAATGTTTTCACATGCAACCCCTTGCTCTGAATAACTTTTATTACTAACAAACTCGGTTTACATTTATCAATTTACTATTGAGAGTTACTAGTTGCCTATGACACATACAATGAAAGTACGACTTTTGCTAAACAAAATAATTCATAGGAGATTAACTCTATAATAGGTGTACTGGAAAAGAAAAACACAAACTGTTGTAGGTTTGAGACCAGACACACCAATTTACATAGGGGCAATTCCCCATGGAAAAGGTCATGGTCTGAAGTGTTACAAGCGTACCTGAATCTGAATTGTCTGCATTTGAAAGGCAAGTATGGTATAAAAACACATGATTCATATTTCAAAACAAAAGAGTAGCCAGTAAATTTATGTAAGTTCTGTAAATGTAATTTAGCACAATGAAAATTACTTCCATATCTTGCACAGGACCTAGTGTTCATGCATTTTTCAGTATGTATGTATGCATGTAATATAATGTATACTTAAAAATGTATGATATTGTGTTCAGACATAAAAGGACAGTAATTGAAAGAGCATTTGAATTAATAAATGTTGCATTATCAGCACGTAGTGTGGGAAAGTTACAATCTACCATATTTTGATTTTAATTTAAAAGTGAAATTGTTGACCTTCTGAGAATGCTAGAAGCTAAAATTGGGCTGTTATACCTACCTCATTGGTGGTGGTGGTGGTAGTGGTAGTAGTAGTAGTAGTAGTAGTAGTAATAATAGTGGTGGTAAATTTTGTCCTTACAAACATGAATGTGAAAGTCATTAATAAATTTGTTAGAATGGCAAAATGTTCAACAATTTTTACAGACTGATAATACCAGGTGGACATGTTAAGTAAACATAGAACACATTACCTTATGGCTATAGTGTATGACACATAAGAATGACTCATTAAATCTCATGGAAAAAAATGTAATAAACTTTGTTTATACTGTCAAAGTTTGTGAGTCAAAAATAGGAATAATTTGCTAGCAGAGTCCCACAGGACAGTTTCTGTAAGTGGTGATGATATACAGTCATTCTGCACCAAGTCAAACTGATGTCAATGAGAAGGCGTTTAGTAACCTATTACAATGTACGTTTTCATATCCCAAATTGAGGACAGTTTCAAGTGAAACATCTAATAGTAAAGGTAAAGGTAAAGCAGTCCCATTACAGGCCTGGACAGGCCCAGAGGGTTCCAGGAAGTTAAGGTTCCCAGATTTCGTGACAACAGCACAGGATGGTGGTTAGGTTGTCAGCCTTACGCACCGGCCGCCTTTACGCCCTGGGAAATACTCCTGGTACTCATTTCTGTTAGAGGCTGAGTCGACCCCAGGGCCACAGTGCACTCAGAAGGATTTTATATCAATGAAAAAAATCCACTGACACCAGCTGGGATCGAACCAGCGACCTTCCGAATTGTAGCACAGCACCTTAACCACTGTGCTACCACGGTCAACGTCTAATAGTAGGCCTGCATTTAGTAACGTAGTACAAGTGTACATTTTCATATCCCAAATTAAGGACAGTTTCTAGTGAAACATCTAATAGTAGGCCTACATTTAGTAACCTATTACAAATGTACATTTTCATATCCCAAATTAAGGACAGTTTCAAGTGAAACATCTGATAGTAGGCCTACATGTAATTCTCACAAAGTTCAAATGTCTGGACCATTAAATTTATTTAGTGTCATGCTTGAATAGAGTTTAGTTTAGCATAAAATATTTTAATTTATTTGAATGGGTTCATGCACCAAGTGTGAAGATTCTGTGTAGGCTGTGAATGTATAACTGTACAAGCTCTAGTCCCATATGCTGATAGTCATCATCCTGCCATCACTTGACCTTTGAAGTGGCCTCCTTCACCACTGCATTGAGGGACACCGGCCATGGAGGTTGAGTAGATCATAAATTGTGTTAGCTACAGAACTACATTAACATTAAATGTGTAATGTTTATGTTTTCATGGTGATCTGTAAGCACCAGGAAGAGTATATGGCTCATTAAACAGCAATTTGTTTTACTCCACTGATACACAGTTTTACGGGAGACAGAAAAAATTGACTGATTCTCAACAGACCAACATGTAAGTATGTTATGCTTGTGCGAAAATATAAGGATAAATAATTTTTTGGGGGACACAGCATTTTGACAGAAGGTGTGTTTGTAAACCAACTGTCTAGTAATGCAGAAATCTCATTTTGGTGAGTTGTGTGGGTTATGACAAATTGCTGTTTCTTGAGCGATATGAAATTTGGAACTTGAGATGTCAGAAGCATCTGTCAGCAAGCTCATTGAAATCAGGAGCAGAAGATCTGGTGTAGTATGACAAGAATAACACCGAACCCTTAGACTACAATTGTTTGTGGTTAAGGGAAGAGCTCTTCATAAATCCAGTACATAAAGAAATAAGATTAGCAGCCAAGAGAACAGGTAATTGCTTTAGTGATAGGGTGTCAGATACAAGAAATTTAGCAGAACTCATAAAGCCTACTTTCCTACTGAAAATATTTCTAGTACCACAATTCCATGGCTATTGTTATTGTTTTTATTACCTTTTTGTGAATATCTTGTTACATAAGTACAGTTTCTGTCTACATTATATTTGTCAGATATGACTAAGGAGTTTCACATCATTGCCTTATTTGTAATTGTTGACTTATGAACATAATAATTCTTGATGTATGGATATGTATGTGATCTGTCCTCATATGAAATATCACATGTCTGGCTTAAATGGTTCATCACGTTAAGCCATCAAACCAAAAGCTAAGAAAATTTTCGCATGGTCACCAAGCTGTTATTGTGCATTCTTCCATTGCACTTCCCAAAAGGGAAGACTGTTATGAAAGATTGCACTTTTTTTATATGGTCAGTTACAACACATAATTTAAGAACCCGTTATTAAATTCTGCTGTTGCTGCTCCCATCTTGCAAAATTGCTGGTTTGATGGCATGAAGACTTCCCACTTCTGATGCTACCATGCATCTTCACACCATCCCGCTACCACCACCATGTTGTACTTTTGGGCGAAGATTTTTTTTGTCCAAAAGTTCTTCCCTGGGCTTTCTCCACACACAGTTATGTCCAGCTGATCCAAATACATTATATTTGTTTTCATCAGCCAATAAAACTGTTTCCAAGAATTCTGAACCCTTCTGTAAATGGTTTTCTGCAAATTCTATTTGAACCTTCTGATTTTTATGACTAATGAAGGACTATTTTCTGCCCACAATTTCACGAAAATCATTTTTCCTCAATACTTTTCAAACTACCTCAGGATTAACTTTTTTATGCAAGTAATTTTCTATTTCTGCAGCCAGTTTCACAGCACTTAATTTTGGATTATTTTTCATTTGTTTTAGAGTCCATCTTTTGTCATACACTGTAAAAAGTTTCTTGGCGTGCTCTTCTTCTCTTTACTAGTAAGCCTGTTCTTCTTTTTATACCTCTCAGCAACATGTTGACATTTCTTCAATGTTGTATGAGCACCCACAGCCAATGCTTGAGGTAAAAACCCTGTCTTTCACTACATCTGACTGAAGACTAATAGTTGAATTTTTTTGTTTTTGGAGAGCAATTTTAGAGGTAATCTCTATAAACAAACACCAGACTGCATCATTTTAACTGTGAGGTAAGCTGAAGGTGAATCAACATGTTTGCTTATATTGTGTACTCACTGCTTAATACCTGTTCCTTCACTCATGAAAAGGATACATAAATAAGGTCTACAGTTCCTTGTAGAATACGCAATTGGTCAAACATGTGCTTGTTTAAGAATTGTCACTAAATTTATATTCTCACATTGTAGTGTATCTTTTGACTGTCAACCACTGTATGTCTGTTCCTGAAGCTAGTAACCATACTTTGTATGAGTATGTATTTATCTTCCAGTTTTTAACTTGGTAATGTAAGTATAACATTTGACTGGCACTGAATATGAAAGCTGTTTTCTTTACTGATACAAATAATTCAGATAGAGTATTACTGCTAACATGAAATGAATACAAATTACTTTTATCTGCCACATATAGGTGACTCAGCAACTTGAGTGCACTCATTTGAACATATTTATTGGCCAGATCATCATGAGGTTGTGTTTCCCAGATTCTTATGGCAAATTTCATCCCTTATATCCTTCTCATGCAATTTTAGATCCCCCCCCCCCCCCCCCCCCCCGCTGTTTGGTTTATTTATTTTTTTTTCTAATA
>Ga0123357_10006883_pt1 | contig 13971 bp, 6 predicted proteins | sample TergutEmb28metaG_FD_89873 | JGI IMG/M metagenome (GOLD analysis project Ga0123357, IMG submission 89873) | Embiratermes neotenicus P4 segment gut microbial communities from Petit-Saut dam, French Guiana - Emb289 P4 | ecosystem: Host-associated > Arthropoda: Insects > Digestive system > Gut ... | reverse complement strand
ATAGCTTCGGTCGCCGACCTGGTTGCGATGAGAACTCAGGTTGCTTCAGGTAATAAAGCAACAACAGGCGTATTTTATATCTTAACCGGCGATATCGATATGACAGGAGTGGATTGGACGCCGATTGGATTGAATGGCCATGCAGGTGCCGAAAATTTTGATTTTCTGGGAAACTTTGATGGTAACGGACATACCATAGCGAACCTTACATATAGCTGGACAGGAACGGGTTTAACAGGAGGACTTTTCGGACGTCTTGCCGGCGCTACGATTAAAAACTTAACGCTTATGAATTTCAATGTCTCGGCAACGCAAAACGTGCAAACTTGCGTAGGCCCGTTGGCGGCGGTTATATTTCGTGGCGGTACTACTATCGAAAACGTAGCGGTGATTAATTGTAAGATTACCGGAACAACATCAGGAAGCGTTCCCAACGAAGTAGGAGGTTTGGTGGGAAGAACAACCGAACAGGGAACAACAATAATCAGCAATTGTTATGTGGATGCTCAAACTGTAATATCCAATGCAGGTACGACAACCACCGGCAACATAGGGGTGGGTGGACTTATCGGACGACATAACAAAGCGGGTACCGATACCGAAAATCTTAACATAACGGTAACAAATTGTTATGTAGCTGCAACGATAGAAGAAGTTACAAAATCCACGACTGCCAATGCCTGCGGTCTGTTGGCTGCTGAAGCCAACGTATCGGCAAACCTGAGCAATGATTTTGTGATGGCGAAAGCAAAGGAAGGGACTACCCTCCAACCTTTCTGCTCGTCTGCGGTAATTGCAACAGCGACGGGTAATTATTTTGCATGCAGTGATGAGGGTTATTTCCCTGATGTAGCTTCCGGAAATGCGAAAACCCTGGCGGAGTTGCAAACGGCAGCTACCTATTCCGGAGTTGGATGGGACTTTAATGAAGTCTGGCAGATAAAGGAAGGTGAATTTCCGATATTTCAATGGCAGAAATACGCCGAGAACTCAGGCATAGGCGTTGTAAACGCCGCGCAGTCATGGAATATACAGGGTGCAGATAACCGCATCGAAGTTACCGTATCCGAACCGCTGTTCCTCTCAGTGGTTGATCTCACAGGTAAAACGCTGTTTGCCGCTCAGGTGAATAATCAAATTTCGATTCCGGCTAATCAGGGAATATACATTCTTAAACTGAAAAGCGCAGGAAAAGAATTTGTACAGAAAATAATAATAAAATAATATGATTACCGGATATTATACCCAAACGTCCCGCAGGGACAGCACTTTATTAACCGTAGATTTTAATCTACGGGCAGAAGATGCTATGTTCTCATCCAAAGTCCTGCAAGGACGACACCTTTGCAAGATAAAAGTGTCGCCTCTGCGAGGCTACGAGAATGTGAGGTATTGTCTCTCCGTAGGTTATACCTACGGTTAATAAAGTGCTGTCCCTGCGGGACGTTTGGATATAATCCGATAATCATTTAAAATAATTTTAATCTATTAAAGCAGCATTAATAATTTACAAAATGAAAAAAAATTTTTTTCTTGCGAGCGTAATGCGCTTGTGCACATTGTTCTACATGATGACGCTTGTGTTCTTTTTGTTCTCGTGTGATAAAAAGGCCGACGACCCATGGAAATTCAACAAGCCTCCAATCTTAGGCAACGAACTTCCCGTAACATTGGAAAATATAATCGGAACATGGAATGTTTTAGGATTATATTCCGAGCAAAAAGACATGACAGCGATTAATCCTGCGTTGCAGAGCGGTTACCTGATTCTGCGCAGCGACGATTCCTGTTTTTTTCAGATGAACGCAAGAATAGGAAGTCCTTTATTAAAAGGCGTTTTCAATACGGATAGTATTGCCGACGGTTTGGTATTTCTCGAAATGGTAGATGGTAGTAATGTAGCATGGCCGGAAGTCAGACTGACCATCAACAAACTGACCGACCGTCAGATGGATGCCGATTATTTCTATTATGATCCGGGCAATGGCAAAGGAGAATCCAGAGAGCCGATACGTTTGTTGGCCGATTTCAATTTTAATAACGGTTCGCTTTCGCCCGATTATTTTGCCGACGACATTTCGGTTTCGGACATTAATTTGGTTGGGATTACGGTAGGAACAGCCGCCGAACAAACCAATGACTCCACCGTGAGTTTCACGGGGTTTCTGAGCAACGTAAACAATCAGGTTACGAAAAACCTGAATTTCAAACTCAAACCGAATGTCGAAGAAAATGAAGAATTGGGCATTGACGAACCGAGTGGAGAAAAAGAAAAATTGGGCATCGACAGTATTTATATAAAGGCTTCTCGAATGTTTTACCCGGAAAGACCGACCGGCAACGCTACAGTCCAATTTTGCACATCGAGCAAAACCCTCGGCGATTTTGCGCCTAACGGCATCAAAAAGTTTGATCTTCCCTTAGACGGGTCGCAAATGGAAACAACTGTGCCGGCGGGGGATATGGCGTTGGGCGATTCCATTTTTGTGGGTTTAACGGCCAATATTCTCGGAACGAATGGCGGTTATCTTTTTATTGACAGGCTTTCCGTGTATGGCAGGTTGGTGCTCGGTGAAAAATACTTATATAATTATGTATTCGAAAAGCAATAAAAATATGAAAAAATTATTTATATTAATTACTTTATTATTGTGTTCCGGTATTTCCATCATTGCCCAGGAACGTACCATTCAAGGTGTCGTTAAATCGGCTGATGAACCTCTTATCGGAGCCAATGTTGTGAGAAAAGGCGTTAATAGCGGTACTGTTACCGACGTAAACGGAAATTTTTCGATTGCCGTCAAAGAAGGCGATGTGTTGGAAATTTCTTATCTTGGATACGAAACCGCTTCGATTAAAATAGGAAAGCAAACATTTCTTAATGTTCAATTATCCGAAGCGACTAAAGTGCTCGACGAAGTAGTAGCGGTAGGATACGGAAACGTGCGTAAATCGGATTTGACCGGTTCCATCAGCACGCTGAAACCCGAAGATGTTTCCGAAACTTCGGCCATGTCGATAGGCGAAGCCATGCTGGGAAAAATGTCGGGCGTTAACATATTAAGCAACACGGGCGAGCCAGGTTCGGCGCTTTCTTTCAGCATCAGGGGCCTCACGTCGGTGTCGGGAAATAACCAACCGCTTTATGTGATAGACGGACAGCCTTTCGACGGAAATCCGACCGTTACTGCGGCCGGGATCGGGCAAGACCAGGTAACCGCCCGTATGTCGTCGGACCCGTTAGCCACCATTAATCCCAACGACATCGAGTCGATCGAAGTGCTTAAAGACGCTTCGGCTACGGCCATATACGGTTCCAGAGGAGCCAACGGCGTAATCCTCGTTACAACGAAGATGGGGAAGGACGGGAAAACAAAAGTATCCTATAATCATCGCTCCGATTTCAACTTTGTTCCCAAAAAACTGAAAGTGTTGAATGCCCAAGACTATTGCCAATACGTGTATGAGGCTGATGCGAACGGGCTGGCTGCCGGTACCCTCGCTGCCGATAAAGTTAAATACGGCTCGCTTGCGGCTGCCATGGCGGCAGCGGCGAGTTCACCGGATATAAACTGGCAAGACGAGCTTTTCGGGATGGGATATACGCAAGACCATCAACTGTCGATTTCCGGAGGAACTAAAAACGAAAATTTCCTGATAAGCGGAAGTTATACGGATAATAACGGAATCGTCAAAAATTCGTATATGAAGCGCGGTTCACTCCGTTTTAATTACTCGCGTAATTTGACAAGTAAACTGAGCCTTAATTTCCGTTCCAATTATACCCTTGCGCTGAAAAACCAAATCCCGCAGTCTACCGTACAGGGCAATTTGTCGGGGTCGGCCATTTTGTCGGGATTGGCGTTTAAACCTATCTCCAAGGCGGCTTACAACGAAGTAACAGGCGAGCTTGAAGATGATGTTACCAACAATCCCATCGTGCTTCGTGAAAAGGTGCCCGACCGGACAAACTTATCCAATACGATGCTTAATCTGGAAGTGAAATACAAGCTGTTGCCGTTTCTGACATACAGCATAAGGGGAGCCTATAAAAACCTCTCTGCCGAACGAAACCAGTATTGGGCAAGAGGCACGTGGCAGGGAGACACCAACGGCGGGCAATCCTTGCATGCGACCAATCAAAGTCAGGATTACCTGATTGAAAATTTGCTGACTTTTGATAAAGTATTCTACAAACACCGCTTCAATGCCGTGGGCGGCTATACCTGGCAAAAATGGTATAGCAGCCAATACAGCCAGCAAAATGCCGGTTATTTGAACGATTATCTTCTCTACTATCATACGGAAGGCGCCCAGTATCCGGGAATAGCCTATACGACCTACAATGAAAGAATGTTGGGTTCGGTGTTGGCCCGTGTGAACTATTCGTATGACGACCGCTATTCGGTGGTAGCGACCGGAAGGTTCGACGGTTCGAGCCGCCTGGCGCCCGGTTACAAGTGGTCGTTCTTCCCGTCCATCGGTTTGGCATGGAATGTTTCCAACGAAAAATTCATGGCCGGTACGGATAAATACCTGTCGAACCTCAAATTGCGTTTGAGCTACGGCGTGTCGGGCAACGAAAGCATCGGTATCGGCGCAACGCGGGCGAAGATGACGACGTCGCAGGTCGTATTGAGTGAAGCAATCGGTCAGTCCTACATTCAATCATCCTTCGAAAATCCTCTTTTGAGATGGGAAAGCACCGCGCAACAATCGGTCGGCGTTGACGTGGGTCTTTGGAAGCAACGCGTTGAAATGAGCATCGATTTTTACCGTAAACTCACGACGGATTTGCTGCTGAATAAATCGTTGCCGGGATCAACCGGCTACGGAAGTTATCCCGTAAACACGGGTGAAGTCGAAAATCGCGGAATTGACATTGAAGCCAAAGCGCGCATCATCCGGAAAAAGAAATTCAGTTGGAATGTGGGCGGCAACTTTTCGATTTTGCGAAACAGAGTGAACAGTTTGGGCGGCAGTGACAATATGTTCGGCATCGGTTTGTTTTCGCATGGAGGATATCTGCTCGGACAGGCTGCTACCATTGCAACCGTCGGTCATGAAATAGGTGCGTTCTACGGCTATCAAACAGCCGGCGTTTATCAAAATTGGGCGGAAGTGCTTGCAGGCCCCGAATCGATATCCGCCCGGCCGGGAGACGTGGTCTTTGTCGACAGAAACGGCGACGGCGCTATTACGGAAGCCGATAAAACCATTATCGGTTCGCCTTTCCCCGATTTTACCTACGGATTTAACACCGATTTCTCCTATAAAGCTTTTTCGATTTCGATTTATTTTGTGGGAAGTCACGGAAACGACATGTTAAATGCCAATCGCTGGCCTATGGGCACGCTTAACAATAATACCGGCACCAATGTATTTCAAGATGCCTGGAACAATCGTTGGCAAGGCCCCGGCACGGGAAACGGCATTATTCCCGCTCCGAGCAACCGCACTACGCTTTTGGAAGCCCGATTGCCCGACTGGATGGTTGAAGACGCTTCTTATTTTCGCTTGCAACAGGTGAATTTGTCATATAATTTTAAAATGAAAAAAACATCTGTTATACAAAATCTCAAGGTTTTTGTTGCCGGCAGCAACTTGTTTACCATCACAAAATATACGGGATATGATCCTGCGGTGAGCGCTTTCGGCGACCGTCCGCTTTCGGGTGGCATCGATATGGGAACGATTCCCGGGCCTCGATCTTATTCGGCCGGTTTTAATTTGAACTTTTAATTGAAAATAATAATGAAAACTATTTTATCAACTGTAAAAACAGTCTTTATACTGCTGATGGCCGGCGCTTTCGCAGCATGCTCGCTGGATGAAAAGCTGTATGATGTAATGACTATTTCCAATATTTCTACCGTAGCCGATCTGAATGCAGTGGTCGAAGGGTGTTATTCCGAATTCAGCACCGTGGGAGGATTCAAATCATACGGATTCTACATGACTACGGTTACGGCCGACGATGTTACCACAGACAAAGATCTGGCCGCTCCTTTCGGATTGAAAACGTTTACGGGCGCAAATACCGATAATTTCTGGGGCGCGCTCTATCGCACCATTCGTTATACCAATACGGCCATAGCGGAAGCCGGGAAACTTAAGGTTTCAAGCCCGGCCGACAGCGTTCGACTGGCTCAACTTACGGGAGAGGCGCGTTTTGTGCGGGCTTTCTCCTATTATTATCTTGTTCGACTCTTCGGCGGAGTGCCGCTGCGCTTAGACCAAGTGAATAATAACAGTGATTTGTATCTCCCCCGCGCTTCGGTGGAAGACGTATATACGCAAATTTTTGCCGACCTCGATTCGGCTAATATACATTCTTCCGTTGTCGCCCTGAAAAACGGACGCGCGACTAAAGGCGCGGCGCAAGCAATGATGGCAAGCGCAAAACTCACTTTTGCAAGTTGGTTGAACAATAACGGCAAAACCTATACAGCGCCCGACGGCCGTCAATTGACCGCCAAAGATGAATTTCAAGAATCGGTAAACTGGTGCGATTCGGTGATCAATTCGGGCAAGTACCAGCTGTTCGACGATTATGCGTTTCTTTGGAACATCATGAACGAGTCGCTGGTGGGCAGTGAAGTCATTTTTTCGATACAGTTTGTGGTAGACAAGACGGCTTCGCTGGGGGCTGCAAGAGGGTCGGAGTTCGCTTTTCGCTATCTGCCCAATAACTATGTCGGCGGCGCTCAGGCTGATTCTACAGCTTCCGGACAGTTCACTGTTACGCCTGCTTTTTTCAACGAATATTACACCGACCGCACCTATACGCATCCGGTGCCGCAGGGAAGGCGCGGCATCGACAGCGATACGATTGATTACCGGATCGAATCGTCGTTTTTGCTCAATTGGATTAATACCAAAAACAACAATCGCGCAATTTATGCCTGTCCGTTCGCGTACATCGGCACGAGCGGCAATCCGAACGGCATGCCGGCGCCTTTCGTGAAAAAATACATAGATCCCGACGGGAGAGATAAGCGAAATCAAGGTTGTGATTTGAACATTATCCGATTTTCCGAAATATATTTGATTAAAGCCGAAGCGCTGAACGAACTCGACCGGCTTGACGAAGCCATTGCCGCATTGAATGTTGTGCGCAAGCGGGCTTCGCGCGCCGGAACAACAACCGACGGTTTCAGGCAAGTGCCGGAATTGTTAACTTCAGCAGTGGCGACCGACAAAGGCGCCATGCGTTCGATTATTTTGAAAGAACGCGGATTGGAATTGATCGGCGAAGGAGCGCGTTGGTTCGACTTGGTCAGGATGAAAAGCCCCGACGGCAATGAAACCATGTTTGACTACCGGTTCAAAATGTTTTCCAACGAAGTGATATATTCGAGATCGCTCCCTGCGACCGGCGACAAAGGCATTTCGTGGGACAATGCAAACTCTATTTATTGGGAGCGTTTTCGACGGGTTTGCGAATACAGTGGAAAAACGAACCGCTACCGTCTGTTCCCAATTCCGTCAAGCGAAATGGATAATAATAAAAGTATAACGGAAAATAATCCGGGATGGTAATATAAAAGATATTGACTATGAGATACTTGATTGTTTTATTCTTTTTTGTTGCAAGCTTTGCGTCACTTCGGGCGCAAAGCGCTTATACAAATGCAGTAATAAATCCGGGAGATTATGGTTTAGATTCGGCAGCCGACCCGTTTGTATTGAAAGATACCGACGGCATGTATTACTGCTACGTAACCGGCGCCGGATTTCCCGTTTTCTCTTCAAGAGATTTGGTGAATTGGAAGTATATTGCCAAATCTTTCCCGAAAGCCCGCGCCCTGTGGGCAACTGCAAATTTTTGGGCGCCGGAAGTCGTTAAAGTGGGAAGCTACTATTACCTGAACTATACCGCCTCGGAAACCGACGATTCCCCAAAACGGATAGGTTTGGCAAGATCGAAATCCCCTGTCGGGCCTTTCGACGATGTGAGCGATGTTCCGTTTTACAGCTTGGGAGCAAAAGGATGCATTGATTCGGATATTTTTATTGACGATGATGGACGGACATACCTGTATTATTCGCTTGCTCCCGCTCAAAACATTGTGAACGGCGTGGCCCGAAGTGAAATATGGGGCATTGAAGTGAAACCCGATTTGTCGGGATTCATAGGCGTCGTAAAACAATTGTTTATTCCGACCCTTGCATGGGAAAGCAATATTACCGAAGCGCCGACCATGGTGAAACATAACGGCACCTATTATCTGATGTATTCGGGAAACGGATACAGCAGCGCGAAATATGCGGTTGGCTACGCTACATCCGAATCGCCGCTGGGAACGTTTACCAAATATGCCGGCAACCCGATATTGATTAACGGAAATATGGGGCCGGCTGTAACGGGAACAGGGCATAACGCCGTAACCACCTCTCCCGACGGAACGGAATTGATATGCGTATATCATTCGCACATCGATCTTGCCTCGTTGGGCGGCGGCCCGCGTAAGGTGAATATCGACCGGATGGGTTTCACTTCCAACGGCATCATGTATATCAACGGGCCGACCAATACGCCGCAAAATTATCCGTCGTCAACACCAGTAGTCGAGGGAAAAGCAGAAACCTGGTTCGATGTTGATTTTAATACAGATGAATGGTTAGATGCTTTCAACGATGCAGGATATGACTTTCGTGCCACGGCAGCAGGCAATCCCGTTACTTTTTCGACTGATGATGTCAGTGTTAATGATTTTATATTTAATGCAAACGGCTACAAAGAAGGCGCTCCGTTTACTTCCGTGTGCGAAAGAGATTTTCAGTACAGCATCAGGCTTAGGCAACAGAAAACGCCGACTTATATAGAATTTCCGGAAGTAGCAAATGCGGGCAAAATTACTTTGTATGTGCAAAATCCGAACACGTCGGGCACTGCAAATTCTTTATCCCTTCAAAAAAAAAATGAAGACGGAGATTGGGACCCTTTGTTTCAATGGTCGGTACCGGCCCTTAATTTATTGTCTCCTTCATCCGATTATGAACTGAATTACCGCATAGATACAAGAGAACCGGTTAGTTTAAGAATATATCGGGAAGAAGACCGATTTTTGAAAGTATTCCGTATGATATTGGAGAAATATGATACAGGTTCTTCCATAAAATCATCGAATCTTGAAAAAATAGATTTGTCCGTAACCGGCAAAACGCTATTTTTATCGGGAATTGTGAACAATGCCGACTTGTCCGTTTTTGACCTTACAGGGAAACAGGTTTTTGCTTGCAGAGTAAATTCAGACAAAATTGATTTACAAAACATAGATGCCGGAATTTACATTGTAAAATTGATTGCGGAACAAGGCGAAATAACTCGAAAAGTTGTTGTAAAATGATTACCGGATACTATACCCAAACGTCCCGCAGGGACGGTACTTTATTAACCGTAGATTTTAATCTACGGGCAGAAGATGCTATGTTCTCATCCAAAGTCCTGCAAGGACGACATCTTTGCAAGATGAAAGTGTCGCCTCTGCGAGGCTACGAGAATGTGAGGTATTGTCTCTCCGTAGGTTATACCTACGGTTAATAAAGTGCTGTCCCTGCGGGACGTTTGGATATGATATCCGATAATCATATTTTAAATATTTATTAATTCAAAAAAACAAATTTTTATGAAAACAAAATTAATTACTTTAATGATGGCTCTTGCGTTATTTACCGGTGTTAAGGCGCAAGAAAGCGATGTGTGGTTTGATGCTAATTTTGGCACACAGGAATGGTGGGATGCTCTCCATACGGCAAGTATTGATCAAGTTAATGTGGATAATGGTGGTAGTGAGATCGTTATGGACACGTTGAGTGCGGGGAATGCTCTTAATTTTGCAGCCGGCAATACTTTTGTGCTGGAAAATGTACAGATTCCGAATGTCGGAGTGTTTAGAATCAATGGCAATGGTTTCAGAGATGCAGCGCCACTTACTTCAGTTTGCGGAGATATATTTGAGTATAGCATCAGGCTTAGAAATGGCAGCTCTACCGTTGAATCTTTCATTGAATTTCCTGAATTTCCAAACGCAGGCGCTGTTACTGTGTATGCAGTAAATCAGAATGCTACGACTGACTCTCACTTATCTCTCCAAAAAAAGAGTGCCGATGGCAGCAAATGGGATACAATAGGCGATCAACAAATACTACCAGGTAGTAACAGCTATGCTCCGGGTGATTATAAAATGACTTTCGCTGCTGACGAAACCGGGCCTGTTACTTTGAGACTTTGGAGAACTGAAGCGCGGTTTTTAAAAATTTACCGCATCGTGTTGGAAAAAAATGGTGCGACTTCCATAAAGTCAACATCCGGCGATAAATCGGATTTGTTTGCAAACGGTAAAACGCTGTCTTTTTCGGGAAATGTAAATAATGGCGACCTTTCGGTTTTTGACCTTACCGGCAATAAAGTTTTTAATTGCAAAGTAAATTCAGGCAAAATTGATTTACAAAACATTGATTCAGGTATCTATATTGCAAAATTGGTAATGGGACAAGAAGAGATAACCAAGAAAGTTGTTATCAAATGAAGGTATCATGGGAATGACATATTTCTAAGTCATAGTTAGAGATATTCAGTAAATAAAAACTCAATCCCAATCGATTCATAATGAATTGGTTGGGATTGAGTTTTTATTTCAATTAGCTTTATGTGTTTTATCTGTCTTCGTAATCAGCGGCGTAAGCCCGATTTCTTTCTGAAGCAGCATGAGCTTTGTCGAAATCTTCTTTACTTCCGACAACCAATTTGTCGTAATCGCGCAAACCGGTACCGGCAGGGATTAAGTGACCGCAAATCACATTTTCTTTCATACCTTCCAATCTGTCGACTTTGCCATTGATTGCAGCTTCGTTCAACACCTTGGTTGTTTCCTGGAATGATGCGGCCGACATAAAGCTGTTAGTCTGTAATGCTGCGCGGGTAATACCTTGCAATACCTGTTTTGCAGTAGCAGGGATGGCATCACGCACTTCAACCAGCTTCAAGTCACGGCGTTTCAAAGCGCTGTTTTCATCCCGAAGCTTACGGGCAGTAACGATTTGTCCCGGTTTCATGTTAGGAGAATCACCACTTTCCAACACCACTTTCTTTCCCCAGACCCTGTCGTTTTCTTCCATTACTTCGTTCTTGTCGACAAGTTGTTGTTCAAGGAATCGCGTGTCTCCGGGTTCGTCAATCTCCACTTTTCTCATCATTTGGCGAACAATCACTTCGAAATGTTTATCGTTGATTTTTACCCCTTGCAAGCGGTATACATCCTGAACTTCGTTTACGATATATTCCTGAACAGCCGTAGGCCCATTGATTGCTAAAATATCTCCAGGCGTAGTGGCTCCATCCGAAAGTGGCATACCTGCACGCACATAATCGTTTTCCTGTACAAGAATTTGTTTCGAGAGAGATACCAGATAAGTTTTATATTCTCCGGTCTTAGAAGTGACAATAACTTCCCTGTTACCGCGTTTAACCTTACCAAATGAAACCTCACCATCAATTTCAGATACAATTGCAGGATTAGAAGGATTACGAGCTTCAAACAATTCGGTAACACGGGGAAGACCTCCCGTGATATCACCGGTTTTGCCAACCGCACGAGGGATTTTAACCAATACTTCTCCCGATTTTACCGCATCTCCTTGTTCTTTTATGACGTGAGCGCCAAGAGGCAAGCTGTATGATCTCAACACTTCTCCTTTTTTATCAATAATCTGAGCGCTGGGAAGTTTTGTTTTATCACGGCTTTCAACGATAATCTTTTCTTTCAATCCGGTTTGATCATCGTATTCAACTTTGAAAGTTACACCTTCGATTAAATTTTCAAAAGCAATATGTCCGGAAAGTTCCGAGACGATAACTGCATTGAATGGATCCCACTCAATAATCATATCTCCTTTTTTAATCTTGCTGCCCGATTTAAAGTATAATCTGGAAGCATAAGGAATATTGTGAGTAAGTAATACAATACCGGTGTTCGGATCGATAATTCTCATTTCAGACAGACGACTGACAACGATTTGGACATCTTTGTTCGTTTCATCAACAATGTCTACCGTCCTTAATTCATCAATTTCAAGAATTCCATCGAATTTGGAAACCACGCTGCTTTCCGTTGCAATATTGGAAGCAATACCTCCAACGTGGAATGTACGCAATGTAAGCTGCGTTCCGGGTTCGCCAATTGATTGAGCCGCGATAACTCCCACAGCTTCACCTTTCTGTACCATTTTGTTGGTGGCCAGGTTACGTCCATAACATTTAGCGCAAACACCTTTTTTAGATTCACAGGTAAGAACCGAACGGATTTCCACTCTTTCGATTGGAGATTCCTGAATCTCTTTCGCTTTATCTTCCGTAATTTCTTCTCCCGATTCAACTATAATCTCGCCGGTAATCGGATGTTGTACTTCATGAACGGCAACACGACCTAAAATACGTTCATATAAAGAAGCGACAACTTCTTCATTGTTTTTCATTTCGGTGGCAACCAATCCGCGTAATGTACCGCAATCATCTTCATTGATGATCACATCATGCGAAACGTCGACCAAACGACGGGTTAAGTATCCTGCATCGGCAGTTTTCAGAGCAGTATCGGCCAAACCTTTACGAGCGCCGTGTGTAGAGATAAAGTACTCTAACACAGACAATCCTTCTTTAAAATTAGAAAGAATAGGGTTTTCAATAATTTGTCCGCCTTCTGCTCCGCTCTTTTGCGGTTTTGCCATCAAACCACGCATACCGGATAGCTGTCGAATTTGTTCTTTAGAACCACGAGCTCCGGAATCAAGCATCATGTATACAGAGTTGAAACCTTGATCGTCGTCCGATAATTGTTTCATTAAAATACTTGACAAACGAGAGTTTACGTGTGTCCATGTATCAATAATCTGGTTATAACGTTCATTGAAAGTGATGAACCCCATGTTGTAGTTAGCCATGATTTGCTCTACTTCGTCATAACCTTCTTGTACCAATTTTTCTTTTTCTTCGGGGATGATAATGTCTTCCAAGTTGAATGACAATCCTCCTTTGAAAGCCATTTTATATCCTAAATCTTTAATGTCGTCAAGAAATTGCGCTGTCTTTGCAACTCCACAAACCTTAATCACATTACCGATAATATCACGTAAGGATTTTTTAGAAAGCACTTCATTAATATATCCGACTTCTTGAGGAACGATTTCGTTAACGATTACACGACCGACAGAAGTTTCGCGCATAACTTTAACAATATTTCCGTTTTCATCCAAGTCTTCTACAATGACTTTAACCGGCGCATGAATATCCACTCTTCCTTCGTTATAAGCAATAACTGCTTCTTCCGCTCCATAGAATGTTAAGCCTTCGCCTAAAGCTCCTTTCCGCAATTTGGTGATATAATACAATCCCAACACCATGTCTTGAGAAGGAACGGTAATGGGCGCTCCATTAGCAGGATTCAAAATGTTGTGGGAACCAAGCATCAGCATTTGAGCTTCCAAAATGGCTTCATTTCCCAACGGAAGGTGGACAGCCATCTGGTCGCCGTCGAAGTCGGCGTTGAATGCCGTACAAGATAACGGGTGCAACTGTATTGCTTTTCCTTCAATCAATTTGGGTTGGAAAGCCTGAATACCCAAACGGTGCAATGTTGGGGCACGATTCAATAGAACGGGGTGGCCCTTCATTACATATTCCAAAATATCCCAAACTTCGGGAGATTTACGGTCTACAATTTTCTTTGCCGATTTAACTGTCTTAACAATACCTCTATCTATTAATTTACGAATGATAAACGGTTTGTATAATTCGGCCGCCATGTTTTTAGGAATACCACATTCGTGCATTTTTAATTCAGGGCCGACGACGATTACGGAACGTGCGGAATAATCGACACGTTTACCCAGCAAATTCTGACGGAAACGTCCCTGTTTACCTTTCAAACTGTCGGAAAGTGATTTCAACGGACGGTTAGCATCTGTTTT
>Ga0123357_10006881_pt1 | contig 13973 bp, 3 predicted proteins | sample TergutEmb28metaG_FD_89873 | JGI IMG/M metagenome (GOLD analysis project Ga0123357, IMG submission 89873) | Embiratermes neotenicus P4 segment gut microbial communities from Petit-Saut dam, French Guiana - Emb289 P4 | ecosystem: Host-associated > Arthropoda: Insects > Digestive system > Gut ... | reverse complement strand
GCAAATGCAGCCACTTGCAAGTTGTGTCATGAGTTGCTAAGACATGTACGAACATGTCAAGACTGGTTGCAAACACATCCCACCCAGTGAACAACCACTACAATTCCAATCCGGATACTATTTGAACAGAACTCGTATATTTGACTTGAACAGTGGTGGATCAAGTAAAGCATGTGGAGATAACCGAAAGCGAAGCAGGTGTGCTATTAACCTTTAGGCACCATGCATCCTATATACGGACAGGCGTATCGCTACTCCACAGATTACACTTTTTATATATTTAGTCAAAAAATATATTTAATTTTTTTTTTTAGACTTTCTCTCGCCATCTTCGTTTATTCCTCCACAAAATGTCTTGCATTTCCTAATGTTACTCTTCTCGGTTCATAAAATATTCACATTTTACATAAATGGTGTGCTAAACTAAATGTCCAGCTCAAGGACCAAAGGGTTAAATTTAGCAAGTGTATTCCAAGTATCGCCGGACCCAGTGGCCGCGCGGTCTAAGGCGTCGGTCTGCGGCTGCTCGCCTGCTGAGATTGTGGGTTCGAATTCCACCGGGGCCATGGATGTTTGTCTGTTGTGAGTGTTGTGTGTTGTTAGGTAGAGGTCTCTGCGACGAGCTGATCACTCGTCCAGAGGAGTCCTACCGACTGTGACGCGTCGTTGTGTGTAATCTAGAAACCTCATGAATGAGGAGGCCCTGGCCCACTGGGGGGCTGTCGCGCCAAAAACAAACAAATTCAAAGTATGTCGGGAAATCTTGTAGTAAGCGAAACCATGCTTAGCAAGACACCCCGCTGTGTTTCATAGACTAAATAATTGAGACTATTTTAGTCGAGACAATTATCATTTAATACAAAAACAATATTTACCTTTATAACGTGCTACAAGTTTCGACCCTTAAGGGTCATGATCAGACAAGAATAAGTAAAAACCGAGGCAGTCATTGTTGACTGAGACGCATGTGGAGGACTGGTAATAAAATGTGCAATAGGGAACGAAGTTGTGACATACACTGAACAGGAACGGGATAGGCCCGACTTACAGCAAGTATGGGTGTAACAGGAAATTTAAAAGAACTCGATTTAGAGTTTGCAAAGAACGTAGACACATCAGTATTTCAGAGGAAGAGTAATACCAGATGTACCCTGAGCAGGACGGTATAGCTTCGGTGTTCGAGATATATTCAGGAAGTGCACATTTGAATGTCACCGGGAAACCGTCTGGCATGGTAGTGTTGCCATTCTGTTTCTCACTTCTTCCGTAAATACAATAACAGTGCCTTCGTTGGGCTATAATTACCTCCTTTAAGGTGCTTTCGAGTCTATCTTTCACCAGCTGAAACTGTAATACTAACATTATGCAATAAACGAAAAGACTAATTTTGGGATTGAAATGGGTCTGCATAAAATCTTAAGAGATGGAGGAGGTGTGATGATTCCTATGCATGGATTTCAGCGTTCTTTCTTAGCAGAAAGGTGAGAATCGGTATTCAAAATAGCTTGTGGTCGGATACAAAAAATATTTCAGTACTATCTAAATCACTCACCCATCCTCTATTCACCCATTCATATATTTCTGTTTCTCTCTCTCTCTCTCTCTCTCTCTCGTGCATGGCTGCTCCATATAATCTCCAAGGCAACGGTTCTCAAAGTTTTGTGATTCATAGACCAGCCAAACAGCATGGAAGCTTGTCTCCTCTACACTGTGTATTTAAGTCGATCAAAAAGTACATTTCCATGGCGTTTAAATTCCTAATTAAAGAACCCACACTATTTGGGATGGTGTCTGTGGAATTTGTAACCATTGCTGGCAACACCACACGTTCATTCATGTGCCATAAATCGCATCACAAATGTTTGTAACAGAGCTGAAACAAAGAACCCCAAATGCCTAGCGCGTCCAGAATGTGAGAACCGGTTGGGTGTAAAAAGCGTTTAAAGATTTTTTTTTAATGTTTGTATTGCAACATGTTGATGCATACTTATGTACATAGTCGCCATGTAATGTAAGGTGCCCGTCATATCGCGAGACCCGTCTCTTTATGTATTAGTCGAAAAAATTCGCCGCCAAGCATCTCAGCCAGTCCGGAAAAATTTCGTGGATCTCAGATAGAGACACCCGGAAGATATCCGTGTAATTCGGAAATTGTGAATTGCCTGTTTTCCTGAGTTTTTTTCATTAGCTTTCTTTTTCATCTCCGCGACCAAAGACGGGTGCCTACTTCGTTTCTCGTCATACAGATTAGTCCTGCTGTTTTTTAACAACCGCCTACACTTCCTCACAATTCCCTCGTTCGTTGCACCTTCGCTATACACCTCAACACACTGCTTGTGAATTTCCGCCGGACGAACATTTTTAGCTGCTGAAAATAGCATTACCCACCATGCTTCACATGTAGCGGGATTTTCGATTTTCACGTTTAGCTTTAGAGACTACAGCGAATGAGGGAAAAATGTAGGATATCGTACTATGCAATACACCTGCTCCCTGTGACATAAGGAAGAAGACAAACCTTCACAGGAAGTGTGCAACTCACCTGCGCAGCCGATGCAACCATCGGTTCTTACTTTCTGGGCGCGCCTCGTATGTGCGTCGTAAACTTATTTTCTCATTTACCCTGGTATGTAATGGAAAGAAAGGTCATTATATTTACTGATGCCGGCAGGTAGCTAGATCCATTTTAATGCAAGGGCGAAGAGGTAGGCTGGTAAGGAGAAACCCACATCTGTTTTCGTCCGCGACAAGCAGTTAAAATACTCTTTCTGGCCCACGGGCATATCCGTCTTCATCCACGATCAGCAGCAGGTATCATTTTTGGTCCACGGCTCATAACGTGTGAATGAGCATTATGCAGTTGCGTGAGATATTCGCTTCGGGCGACAGAAGCTTGTTTGAAATAAAGTTGACCACATGTAATGAGAAATACTTTATAAAAAAGTAACAATTTTTTATCCAGCAATACAGCCATATTTGAATGAAATTGTGAAGATAAGAGTGATTACAACAAGCACTAAAATGATATAACAATTTTAGGCGCTTTTCGCACAAGTGCAAAAAGCGACTATTATCATCGTCATGTCTGTTCGTCAGTACGTCCGTCCTTCCGAATGGAACAACTTGGCTCCCACTTAACGTATTTTCATGAAATTTGATATTTGAACGTTCTTCGTAAATATGTTGAGAAAATTAATGTTTCATTAAAATCTGACAAAAATAACGGGTACCTTACATGAAGACCGGTATACATTTTTGAGCATATCTCGCTCAGTTCTTCCTGGAATGAGAAATGTTTCATACAAAATCAAAACACACATTTTATGTTCAATACCTTTTTTTCTAAAATTGTGTCATTTAAGACAATGTGGGAAAATACTGTACAGTCGGACAGGCCCCAGATGCCTATACGGCGCATGCGCCTAGCATGCTGGATAACTAAGTTTACCGACAGACACACAGGATATATAATTCTTATTGTGTCCCACGGCAACCATGGCTGCACGAAGGCACCTCAGTGTTACATTATACGTGCATTGCTCTCTCGTTTATCAAGTGATGTAGTCTGCGTTTATTTAAATTCTTAAGTATAATTACAACAATTAATAGCTTAACTATTTGTTTCACCGCAGTCTGGCCATACCTGTATCACATATCATTCCTCTTGTATCTGTAACTAATTCTGAAAAAAAAAAAAATCTAGAAATTTCTCCTCTTTATATTTTTTGATTAGATTATCTAACCAGCCTGTTAGCTACGTCACTTCTTGTGTTGGTCACTGTAGCCGGCAAATTAACATTTCGTAATTTTACGTAAATCATATTTTGGTATTCTTTTAACTTCATTATGAATAAATTGATGTCGGGCTGCGGGTGGTAAAAGTATTTCGATAAGTGTGAGTGAAACGACTCGCAGGCGTACGTTGTCAGCTGCAGACTGCTGCTGTCTTGATGCAGCTTATTGTCGTCTCGGTAAGTTAAATAATACAAGTTCACGAATGATAATAATAAATGTATGTCCCTCACCATCTACGGACTGAATTATCGTGCCGTGCGTCATAAAACATCACGTTGCATTCCTTGAGTTAAGGCCCACCCTTCCCACCATCGTGACAAAATATCCGGTTAGTTAGCCTACGAGACAGCAGTGACAGCGTTGGCGCCAGACCGGGACAGGAAATGGTGACGTCACAACACCGACGAAAGTGTGCGTGAACAGGTGACTGGCCAGCTGATCGTTTTACCTATTTGCATATCACTCTCAGAATAAGAGGAATGATAGCCAGAAACTGTGAGCGGAGGAGGTAAGAGTAGGGATCATTTGGAAACATGGTAATCCAACTTGACTGGCTAAAGAAACAAGTAAATAACATGTTAATCGAACAAGACTGGCCAAACATGGTAAATAGGGACGAAAACAAAGTTACATAATTCAAGCTAAGTATGATTTTGGAACCCCAAATCTGGACACTCGGTATTGTTGTTTTATTGACGGGGATGGAAACATGAATAATAGCCGTGGACGAAAACGGATATATACTCTACTGGCTTGAGAGGTACCTGTGTATTTCGCGGACGAAAAAGGATATAATTTTGAGGCCTACGAGTGGCCATTGACGAAAATGTGAAAACCCCAGCACAGCGCCCACTGCTTGAACCGTTTTCTCTCCGTTTCAAAAACATTGTCATATAACTGCCCGAACTCTTCAGAGCGAAGTGGAAAGGTCTGCACTGGGATTCAGACTACATTATTAATAAAGCGAATACATAAAACAGCCTTTTTCTACTTCGTATTAATGGTGGGAACATTATTTGTTCCTGCTCCAAAGGACTCCGTAAAGTACATACGTTCTTCGTGTTTTGCATGCAATCTCCCGTGATCCAGCAACACACTGCAATAGGCCGTGCAGTAGACCACACAGAATAAGTGTTTTTGGCCATTTATTTTTTGATTGCAATAAATAAATTTCTACCAATTTGTCACTGCACAATGGAATGATATCCATCAAAATACATGTTTTTGGGACAGGCCGTTAACCAGACCATGAACACAATGACTGCAACGGTTTGCAGTGCAGGTGCATGTATGTATATACGTTTATACAGGTATATGCTCCATTATATGTATATGCATATGCCTAAAAGCACCTTTGCCAGGACAACAAAATGAACACTTTGATTACATAATGCTTTGAAAATGAGTTGTTTCCAACCACGATGGTTCAACAGGGGCAACACTTGGATGCTGATCAGCCAGCTAAAAAAATTCTTTTTAACAGGCTGATCAGCATGTTTGTCGTTGATTTATTAGCAAATTCCTAGTTTACACATCCATATTTGTAGTGGGTGCATTGCATTTAATTGCACCCCATTGGCTACTTGCCTGGTGGTAGGATGTGCAGGTACAAGAATTATAATTATGAAGCAGATATTGTAGATGGGTATAAATGAATCCACAGACTTACATAGGTCTTTTGTTACAGCTGAGGTGGAAGGGTATGGGGCTTACAAGCCTGTACCACCCCCGAAGCCCTCGTCATCGTGTGTCTCCACCACTTGCTACCCACCACCTCCGTACAGAATGCCACCCTTTCCACTGTATGGAGAAACGGCCATTCCTGGGGCTGCGGCCGCAGAACCTCCAGCTGCCAGCAATGCTTCAGGTCTGCACACACACTCCAGCAAATTCCCTGTAAGTTTCGCCTATACTGTGGTAACATGAATGTTTGTTTTATGGAAGCATAATTATTTGAAAGAGTGTGTTTGATATTATCCCACATACCCATGTCAAGCTTACAGAAGCTTATCTCACTAAAACTCTGTACTGGTTGCACCTCCCTAAAACCAAAATTGCATGGTCTGTCACCTATAATGGTCCAGCACAATTTAATGAGAACAAAAGAATCTGTGATAGTCGGGGATCAAATCGCACACTTATACCTTTCTTCCCATTAAAATTTTACTCTTCTTTCATTTTTTATCTATGTTGCAAATTTATCGTGAATTTTATAAATTGTAGCGAATGTTGGTCGTGCATAATACATTCCGGGATGAGTAGGCATCACTGCAGAAGAACATGTTTGTGCAAAGCAGTTTTGTCTTCACCTATGGCATTGAGCATGCCTGAGGTGTAAAGTCCAGTTGTATTTAGCATGTAGTATGTTTGTTCCGATGTATGCATTATTACAGGAATTACATCTAAATATGACTCCAAGGAAACCAGCAAGCAGTGCTGCTGGTGTTATCATTTGTAAGTGTAAACATGTGTCATTATCCATACCACAAACTACTGCAAAAACTGGACAGAGGCAGGTCAGTACATACGTTGTAACAAAATTTGCCATCATTCTTGTTGCACCATGCATTTCGTAGAATCACTTTAATTATCAACCAACAAATACACTCACATAAAATTTCACATTAAAACACTTAAAATCGCTCCGACATGTTTCGATCCTAAGATCATCCTCAGGGAGCTACGTTGTTCCTTGCTAAAGTCATTGTAAAGACATTCACAAAATAATTCCTTTATATTAACAGGGTGTTGTGGCAGCATGTCGTGTTGTGTAATAGTATGTTGTTCAGAATGCACTTGGCTATAGCCAAGTGCATTCTTAACAACATTACAATGACTTTAGCAAGGAACAACGTAGTTCCCTGAGGATGATCTTAGGATCGAAACATGTCGGAGCGATTTTAAGTGTTTTAACGTGAAATTTTATGTGAGTGCATTTGTTGGTTGATAATTAAAGTAAAATTTGCCATTGTTGAGCCATTAGTAGTGTACACCAAAAAGCAAAAGAATGAAATTCTGATGTTATATGCTCATAGCGGAAGTATGAAATGCTTGGCTATTTGAAAGACAGTGAAGGAAGGAAAAAGTAGTTAGTGAGATACAACTGTTGTACAGTAGGTCAAGGTACATGGGACTGGCCATATTTGTATATCGGGCGACGTGATAATGGCACAAGCTTGAATTTTTTCTAGAACTGTATCTTCAGCATGGATAGTTAAAGTATTCCCAAGAATGACTGTACAAATTGAAGTTAGGATATGGCATTGGTTTATATCATGCATGTAGTGAAAAGTACAGCTGCTGAAGCAGGTGAGAAATTTTTTGATCATTTGCACAGTTTGTTGCATATTATTAGTTAACCCCAGAGCAGGTTTACAATACCAGTGAGACAGTTCTCCACTGGTATTGCTATCCTAGACAAATGTGAGCACAAGAAACTGAGGAGGCATCAGGTGGTTTCTAGGAATGCAGTAACAGAGTAACTGCCCTTGGTTTAAGTAATTCAGTCGGTACACGTAAGACCAGTATCATGGTTATTGCCAAAAGCATTAATCCAGTGTGCTTTAAAGGTGTGAAAATATTACCAGATATACAGTATATTGTTGCATCGCAAAGGGAAAGGTAACCATTAAGCTATTTCTTGACTGGTTTGAGAAGTACTGTGTTCCTGAAGCTAGAGCTCATTGCATATCAGATGGTCTTGATCCTAGTTGTAAAACTGTTTTGCTGCTTGACAGCTGTTCTGCACACCCAAATGCAGAACTGCTTGTCAAGGATAATATGCAAGGAATGGATTAACCTCCTATCAGTATCTCATTCATTCAGCCATGTTGTTAGCGCATATTAAAGGTAAAATGATCCCGTTACAGGCCCGGTGTGGCCCAGAGGGTGGGTAGAGATATAGCCCTACTCTTCCATGAACGCGGCACTAGAAGGGGGTGAGTGATCAGCAGCACGCCCCAGCTGCACTTTACCCCCGGGAAAGACCCAGTACCCATTTTACAGGAGGCTGGGTAGGCCCCAGGGCCGGTCTGGATGGGTGGAAAATCTCGTCCCCACCAGGATTTGATCCCAGACCGTCCAGCCCGTAGTCAGTCACTATACCAACTGAACTACCCGGCCCACATTAGCGCATATTACACTCTATTAAATGTAAGTATAGGTCAGTTGATGTGTACCCCTTACTGTGGGCACATAAGGATTAGTGTTGGTGAATTATTATATTTATTATTTTTGATGGTAAGGAAGTGGAAGAATTTCTGAAAGTAATGGTTTTGAAGTTTATGATCTGGGTGTTAGCTAAAGGTTGGGTTAGCATAACTGCATGTGTGCTGAAGAATGAATGGCACAAGTTATGGCCAGCTGTAACATTTGTGTAAAGTCCTGACATCACTGAAGATCATTACTTAACTGGATTTCAAGTGTCATAAGACAGAGGAATTGTATGTGAGTTAATGAATATGTCAGTGAAACAAGCAACCCTGTAGTGCATCATGATGGAGGAGCAAGCTTTCCTAGATAGGCCAGACATGGACCAAGATGCACCCACTGTCTATCAGATGACTGATATTGAAATTGTGGAGATGGTACAATAGGGAAAAAATAAGGATACAGAAGATCTCAGTGACAGTGAAGAAGATGAGGAGGGTGCTCAAGAAAGAATGTCTGTTCACAGTTGCATTAATTTGATAACAGATTCAATAGAAGGCCTGCAGCAAAGACATTTATTTTATCTATAAGAAATGATTACTGTCCACATAGTGCAAGAATGTCTCATTATACTAAAACCAAAGTACATGAGACAAAGCAAGCTGGATAAGTGGTTCAACCAAGCAAAGGAGCAGTGAGCAACACTTTATAATTGAAAATCCTCTTACATTCCCTTCAGTTACCCCAGTTGAGATCCTAGATACAATTTATTTTATTTATTTTCAAAACAACCAGCCCTACATGTGACTCTGGACACCTCGAGCATAACATAGCTATATAGTATATAACATAATACTGTTAATAATATCAGTATTTTATAACATAAACACAAATGAAACAATAAAATATTATATAATATAAAATACTAGAGCATAATGTAATATTCGTAATATAGATAATTATTACTGTATTATATTGTATTGTATATAACTTTTTAACAACCATTCTGTTACATTGTAACTTGGGATTTGTCAAAAAAGGAACCACAAACATCACCGATTGTAATTGTAATTTATTTGCATTCTATAAATCCAAATTAGGATACAATCCTGTGGATATAGACATTGTTACTTACATACTAATATAATATACACAGTGTTGGAAGAATCTTAGTTATAAATAGAGTACAGCATTAAAGTACTGAAAACTAATTGTCCGTTTAAATTTCAATGCAATATCTCTGTTAATTAAAATATTACTTACCGATGAGAAACAACTTTTAACAGCACTACTGCACTCACTTGGCCTGTAAAAGCTCTTCAAGCGTGTAAAACAAGTTATTCAACAAAGCTAATTTCACTTCTTTTCTAAAGCGATTGAAGTTAACCTAATTCTTTAATCTTCGAAGACAAGTATTTATACAACTTAACTTATCGCAGTAGGGACTCCAGATGCCATCCCAGCCAATGTTTCATGTGTAACTTCACTGCAATCTGCATTAGAAGTAACCTGAAACATTACACTTTGCACATGGAATTCAGGTACAATTTGGGGTAAATACATTTGCCACATTATTTTGTGTTTTCTGCTTTACTTGCTAATTCTTTGTTCTTGTACATTAAAACTCAATTAAAATTAAATACTTCTTTTGCATGCATCCTTTTTTATGCTTCCTCTACTTATTGCCTTGTGCCAGTTTGTTAAAATTGTGTACAACAGTAACACTTTATTTTATGTAATCCTGTGTAAGGTGTTTTGATACAGACATATGCTGATTACCCATGATTTGGAAAATTCTGTGGTCCAGCACCTGCCATGTTCTGAGGGAGCCAGATTAAAGAGAGCGACCTGCTTGCATATGTGTGCATACAGTATTTGCATTTTAGCAACATTTGAGTTGTTCGCAATAGTGTTCAAGAAGATTCAAGTCATTTGGGGTGTAATGCCATGTATTGGTAAAAGATCTTCAACATTGTGAAAGAACATCATTCTTCCAAAACACCAGTAAAGCTTATACAGATTTTGATAAAATTCTGCTTTTAATTTTCAGAATGGAACACAAACCGGTTACTTAATTTACTTTAGTAGCCATTAGTATATTATAAGGTATAGGTTTATCATGCATGGCATGAACAAAGAAGGCTTCATTTCCTTGCAACTTGTCTCATGGGAATGTTCTCACGGCATAATGGCACCCAAAGAAGAAGAAATGAGCAGTGTGTTGTGAATGTTAGTGCTTGTTTGGTTGTGTTGTGCTTTGTGTAAATAAGGACTCTGGCAGTAATACAGTCCAACTTAGCAATGCAGCTAGATTGTAGTGAATTGTTTCAACTTTAAGTCAGTCATTCCTGCTTTCTTTCATCATTATTACTTTACTTATCATTTGTAGCATGGGAATTGTGTCATTGTATTTTTAAAAATAGATTATGGAAAGAGTTGTGAGCAAATGGACAAGCATGCAGTTCTTCTGAGTTTAGCACCTACATTGCCAGGTATTTTTAACTGTAGGCTAAGCACCAGGACTTATTGTGGACTCTTTATTTGAAAAGAGAGAAGTTTGTAAAATTGCATGCCAGAGTAACACCTTTGTGTGATTCTTCATACTTGCATTATTGTATGCAAACTTTGGTTGTAAGTAGTTGATACCTTGTGGTTGAAACTTGGGATGTTTTCTTTAGTGTCTGTGGCATAAAAAATTATCATTGGCAGGGAATGTCTATATTACTGAAATTTGGGGTCTGCAACTAATTATCTCTCTACAGAGTTAACACTGCTAATAGTAAAGCCTCCATCCATCTTGCATATTCAGTCTATTTATTTCACTTTGCTTTTATGACTATCATCCTGTTGTGCTTTTACTTGTACAAACTCTGGGCCAATGCAAGCACAGCCCTTGTTTTAGTTCAAACTGTTAAGCTGCATGTTTTGATCCTGTACACAGATCATCATCAGGCTTTGTATACAAATAGGATGTTACAGGTATAAGTGCAGCTTATGTTATCCGCTAGATTATGAGGTCTCATAATTTACAATTTTTGGATCCTGAAGTTTCTTTTAAAAAATGTTATCACAGTAGGTATTATTGAGTGTTTCTTTTTATAGTCATTTAAAACTGTTTTAATTCAGCTGTAGTATGTTTTAATCCTGGTTGCGTGTTGATCTTCTGTTCAATAAACAACCTTTTAAAGCCAACTGTACTCGATGCACCAACAGGTTTAACATTAAAAAATTGTATATTCTGCCCACACTGTATTTATGTGTTTTGTATTTAGCTCGGAGGAAACAGCGAATTTGCCCTGTATAACATAAATTGATAGGTTTTTATAACTGAGTTGGAAAGTGTTTACTGCACAGTATGACCTGGGTTTTTAAATGAAACCGTTTTTACTGCATCTTTAAAGGGTTAACTTGTACAAAGTGTGTGTGGAAGCTTGTAGTGGTGGATTATGAAGTTCAATGTTTTGATTCTAATTTTTTATTTTTTGTAAGGTGTGTTATTCCTATTTCAAATTGAAGCTGTCCTTCTTGACTGAATATTTTTTGTATCTGTTCTTCAGTGTTTTATGTGCCTCATGTGTTTTTAAAATGTGTTGAACTGGTTTGTCACTTGAGTCAAGAAGCTGCTGATTAGCAGGATATGAATCTCATTAAGATGGAGGCAAGAAAGCACTCATACAGAATTATTTTAGTGCAGACATATCTGGGAAAGTGACCACTTGGACACTATTCATGGAAAGGGGAGATAGTATTAACTGATACTTGAACATTTTGGTTATGTAGATTAACAAAATTGAGATTCATTTCTCCTGGGATGTGCCATTATCATCTGGTGTGTAGTTCCAAGGACTGCTTCACCATGAATAGACAGTTACTATGATCATTTGAAGTGTGGGGAATTACACAATAAATGCTAGCATTACATTCCCTCTCAAAATTTAACCTTCAATGTCACTGCTGTGAGAACCTGAAATCTTTTCCCAGTATTGGGTTCAGTGTTGGTCTCAGTGTAAGAGCAAACCTTCTTCACAAAGGTCAGGAGCTGGTTAAGTTGAATTTGTTATGTGTTAAAATCCACTCAGTAAAGGTGTTCAATGACATGCTGTTTGTTACTGTTCTGGCATATGAGAATTTTTGTTTCTTTTGCTGTGGTTTAAGAAGGATCTGAATTCATCTCATTACCTGAAGTTAAAAGTGTATGTGTTAGATTGAAATTCTGCTGTAGCCTTTGTCTCATGTTTAGAATTGCTTATTCCCAGAGGATATATAGATTTCCAAGGTTTTTGTATGTTTTAAAATTGCTAGACTTACAACAATGAGTAAACACTAACTTTAAAGTTTCATTTAATTATTGTTTTTATTTATACTAATATAACTTACATAGAATAGTTAACCTTGTAAAGACCTGCTTTCACATATTTGCATATAGGAAAATGTCCCTAGAAATTCATTCTATATATTTATTTATTAGCACCCAAACTTATGTTTTGTAACAAAGTTCAAGTGTCTGCCATGCAAAATTTCATCCAAATGTGATAACTGAACCATAAGTTTAAACATGTTACTGGCAGATTGGCAGGTTGTTGTATTGTATGTTTTGCCCGTGACAACGTTGTATTGCGTTTCAGGTGTTAATCACAGAGCTTTGCTGTAAGGCTTATGGAGAGGTATGATTTTTAGTGGGGTATGCTGGATAAGTAGAGTCATGAAACACCTAAGCCAATTCTGATAAATGCACCTATCCATTGCCACTCCTGTTATTCCATAGTCTGTCACTTCTCTACTGCAGGGCATCCCAATAGAGGAAATATGGGAAGTTTTTAAAGTTTTATACAGTTTATCCCTTTAAAACATCATGTTTACTGTGTGACATCTACTTTAACATTTAAAAACCTTGTGTTTTGCCCACAGAATATGCTTATTGCATGTGTATGGCTTTCAGAGTAATGAATAATTATTTCCTTGAACAACATTCATTGGTAGGACTTCCTGCTTTCTGTGAAGTAGAGGTAAGGTGAAGTCCACCCTTTAACCTGCCATGAAGGCACAGAGGGGGAGTATAAGTATCATTCTACTCCTTCTTTAACCTTTGTGCTAGGTGGGCATGGGTGTTGAATGACACATCCTGGCTGCTTTACCCCCTGGGAATGACCCAGTACCCATTTTATTGGGGCTGGGTGTCTCTGAGGGCTGGTCTGGACAGGTGCCAAAAATCTGGCTTTCACAGGGATTCGATGCCTGGACTGTCTAGCCTGTACCAAGTTGCTATACTGACTAGCTATCCCAGACCACCTTCTATGAAATACAAACTACATTTTAGAATATTTGTTAAATGAATTCAGAACTTAAGCATTGAATTTATTTACATTTTCAAGTGTCACTTGGCTGGTAACACCCAAACTCATCTTTGATCCCTTCAATGGATAAAGTTAAATGTGATGGTGTATTTGCTGAACCTGTTTTTTATGACCCCACCAGTTTCTCCACTGTACACCCCTCCACACTCCCAGGGAATGCTGTAAACCTCTGGTCTCCAGATATCAAGTTTATATACCATCTCCTGTAAGAGTAGGACTATATATGTTGGACAGACTTTTGAATGCCTTGAGAGCAGGATGTTTGAACACCAACATTAAACATAATGATGGTGTTTAAAGTCAAACGTGACTGTGTACACTTGAGAAGTCAACCATGGCACTGCTGACTTGAACCATCACATCATGCTGAATGACACCACCATCATGGTCAAGAAATCCAGGTGCAAGGACTGGCTTATAAGGAAAAAACAGTGATGGAGTTTAACTCTGACATCATGAACAGGGGAGGACAGGCTCCTGTGCAGGTTATCAAAGCCTCTTATAGATTCACTGAAGGAAAGGAAGAAGAAGGTTCTCTCCAAGGACAAAAAATGTCACACCTCCACAGCTCTTCACCCCCCCCCCCCCCCCCCCCCCCCCCCCCCCCCCCCCCCCCCCCCCCCCCCCCCTCCCCACCCCCCCACCCCCCTCCTCCTCCCTTTTCTTTCCCTTCTT
>Ga0123357_10006880_pt1 | contig 13974 bp, 7 predicted proteins | sample TergutEmb28metaG_FD_89873 | JGI IMG/M metagenome (GOLD analysis project Ga0123357, IMG submission 89873) | Embiratermes neotenicus P4 segment gut microbial communities from Petit-Saut dam, French Guiana - Emb289 P4 | ecosystem: Host-associated > Arthropoda: Insects > Digestive system > Gut ... | reverse complement strand
CCTCGTTATGCAATCTCCTCCACTCCCCCGTTACCTCGTCCCTCCTAGGTCCAAATATTCTCCTCAACACCATGTTCTCAAACACCCTCAGCTTCCTTTCCTTGCGCAGTGTCAACGACCAAGTTTCACACCCATACAAAACAACAGGCAAAATTACAGTTCTATATATCTGCTTAAGTTACTGACACTATTATTAAATAAACTACATATATATATATATATATATATATATATATATATAATATGGCGAGGTACTTTGGAATTGGAGATTAAATAATGGAAAATTCTGTAAATCAAGAATCATGAAATGTCTATTCTTCTCTTATTTATACAGCATGCTATTTCAGTATATCTATGACACTATTTTGAATGTATTGACTGTTGATGTTGCTGTGGTCTCCTTTCCTTTGTATCTGTAGCTTAAACAACTCCTTGCACTGTAATTTTGTATCCATCTATAAATAATTCGCAAATTTTTTCATGGCTTTTTGTAAAGCATAGAACAATAAGTATATATGTATATGCATAGGAATATAAAATATGTGTATGTGTGAACATAACAAATGTAATATGTAACTTGGTTAGTCATCTATACTTTACTACATATTTTTTCAAATTGACCGTAGGTACTTAGAATGGTAGACTACATGTCAACCTTCATGATCGAATTTTATAAGTACTTTATGCTGTAGTTCGTAACTTCCAAAGTAGCATGTATTAGCAGCTAATTTTTTTTTGTAATAACAACAAAAGTTTCAAGCTATATAACAATGCAAGAAATGGATCGGGATTGGCCCAGATCAGTTTTGCAATTCGATGTAAATAATGGACTTCAAATTTTATGCAACAAAAAAATTAGCGTAATATAAATTGATATAAAAATTTTTTATTTCACATAAAATATTATGTTTTAATTAATTTACACATTACTTACCTCTATCTATATGCTGCATAAAAAGTTGCCTTAATAAATTAAATTGTCACTGTAAAAATAATTAACAACGTAACCATTGGTATTTGTGTACAAAGTACCTTCCGACCCATTGCTAATAAATTGCTCTGTTTGTTTGCTTGTACTGGGAACAAATTGAACCAAACTGTCATAAAACTTACATTTTCATTCTCCTGGGAACTTTATTTTGCCCCTCAGTCAAAATATTAAGGATTTTGTGGAAGTTGGAGATTTTGAATTTTGGCCAACTTTCCCTTAATTTGACCCACTGTGCCTTGCCAGGGAAGGAGTTAGCTTGGAATTTGTTAATGTTCTGGTTGTCTGGGTTGTGATATTGTGTAATACAATAGATGGATACCATTGTTTTGGAAAGATGGAGGATTTGTGTTGCTCAGAAGTTTTGGTATCCACCAAAGGATTATACACAGTGTCACAATCCAGAAGACCATAACCTGAACATGCAGTGCCATGAAAACCTCAAATTGCTTTGCTGCATCACCCCCAAATGGAAAACAATGTGATAACTACTGAATTTCATGTGGCTAAGGTGATGAACCTTTGGGTTCTATAAAATGCAGATAATTCCTTGACTAGCTGAGGGTCTGAGGAATGACTTTGCTCTGTAGAGTTAGTTAAAGTGCTGCAGTAATGGGAATTTTGAAGGTAACTGCTTACAGCTATTTTATTTGTTGAGTAGTGTCAGCATGATGATCGTGCCTCTCTTTGAAGTTATTCTTGATATTAGGCTTTTGTGATTTGTGTCTGTTTCATTGTGTTAACTTTTGGGCTTCACACTGCTTGTATAGGTTGTTGAGAGTATGAAGCATCCGAAAGATACCAACTGAAGTTAATACCCAGATACACTGTCTGCTTCTTCTGAAGGAACAGTCATGTTCCTGAACTGAGTTAATCACTGGCTCTTATCCAGGTCGGAGCATGTCAGTCTTACATTATAACCTATTTTTCCATTTAATGATCCGCTTACCATTTGAGACATTTGCCCTGATGAAGGCAGCATTATTATTTGTTGAACCATTGTGTATAGCTCAGCATGCATTATGTCTTAAATCTGAAAACAAATCCGAAATATCTCTGAAGTTGTGTTTGCAGTATATGGAAAGTTTTCAGATAGCCTAACTACCTCACCTTTTCCCAGCTTGCAGAGCTGAATCTGATGTTTGTTTGTGGTACATTAATTTGTCAGCTTGACTGCGATGGACAAACAAGGCACAACGAAACGCAAGTCAGAGTCGAGTGATGACCAAATCTTTGATCAGGAGAAGAAGAGCAGTGAACCACAGGAGAAGCGAGCATCACCAAATCCTTGGCTTACAGCAGCGCCTCCTGTAGCAGCAAAGAGAAAAAAGTTACGTCGAGGTAAATGTTTTAACTCTCTCCACCAGAAATTGTCATGGGCATGTGTGTGTCTCTTGTATAAATACATTCTGGAACTTCTTTGTGTGTAATTTTTGAAAGGAGTTCACATTACATTGTTCACAAAAATTTTATCCTATATGCAGCTATCTCTTTCTGCCTACATTTTTCCTAAGAAGGTCATCCACAGAGGACAGTGGATGTGGATTACTTTGGATATTTTTAACTGTGCTTATAAACTGTTCCTAGTGCAACTCATCATCTCAGCAGTATTATGTCAGGCTAGAATTCTGGGATGGGGAGGGTTGTTCAGTGGAGTCTTGGCATGTGAACTGAGCATCTCAGTTATGTTTGTGACTTCCCCGCCTCTTTTGAGTTAGCCATTTAGAACAATTGTAGTAGAATGTTAATGTTTTCATATTTCTTGGCAATTTTGTGTTCTCATTATTTCAGATTTTCATTTATTGCAGATAAATGCCAGTTTTAATAAAGTTAACAAATGTATTATATTGCGCAAATTTCAGAGTTACTTCGCTTCATATTTTGTTCAATATTCATCACGTTAACAAGGTATACAGGATGGGTGAGAAGGCACATTAACCCTTAACTCATTTAATTATGTAATTAAGATAATTTTAAATATGTAAATTTTGAATTATTGCTAACTCTTCAAAACATGGAGTTTATCTGACTAAAAGGAAGTTCTTAAAGTTACGTAATTATAATTCTAGGATACTTTGCCATTTTGTTCCCCTTTAAATCTTAACCCATTAACTACTGTGTTTCTCACATGCTAGGCCAGATCTGAAACTGGTTTCCCTTGTTTTTAAAGCACTGATGCCTAACATAGCAAAGGTAAAGTGATCCCGTTACAGGCCCGGTGTAGCCCAGAGGGTGGGTAGAGGTATAGCTGTACTCATCCATGACCGCGGCACTAGAAGGGGGTGAGTGGTCAACAGCACGCCCCGGCCGCACTTTACCCCCGGGAAAGACCCAGTACCCATTTTACAGGAGGCTGGGTGGGCCCCAGGGCTGGTCTGGACAGGCGGAATATCTCGTCCCCACCGGGATTCGATCCCGGACCGTCCAGCCCATAGTCAGTCACTATACCAACTGAGCTACCCAGCCCATGCCTAACATAGCACATATATAATTGTGCAAGGTTCTTCAGTGTTTCCATAGGTAGTACTGAATTGTGAGTCATGCTAGTGTCCTCCAGGCTAGCACTAGCTAATACAGAAGCCCATGTGTAAACACCATCATATTAGGACACAGCAATGAAATATTTAATTGGATTTGTATGAGATTTATACAGTGAACCATTTGTGAGAAAAAACAGTGAGAAAATAGATGGTTACTCATATTGCTTTAGTATGGACAGAATTAAATTTCCCTAACAATGTTGAATGTAACTGACACCAAATCTATTCAAAATGTGTTGAATAGTTTGGAGATGAAATGTGGACTAGTAGACAAGACATCTGCTGTTTGCATTCCTTTCATGCTTGTTGTGTTTGTGTCTTTTTCTGGATTAAAGACGCATACATTTTATAGAGCTTCATTAAATAGCCTGTAAAACAATTTGTATAAATATTATATGAGAATAACTAGTCTGCACCCAGGAGATGGAGCTTAAAATCCTGCAGAGGGAACATGTAGCTTGGTGGTTAGAATAAAATCTAATGTGAAATGCCAGATTGTTATTGCAGACTGTGAACAGCAAAGTCATTCAATATAATATTCTTGGGCCATCAGCCAGGTGAGGTGATTTGGTGAGAAAACCACCTGATGCAGCTTCTAGCCCAAGAATATTTTATAGAATTTAATCACCATGAAAGCTTTCAATTTAATGAAGGCATTATATAGCTATAACTCAGAAAACTACAGCCAGACAGTTGTACCACTAAGTATTGTAAAAAGGAAATATAAATAAAGGCATATTTCGAGTGTCTGAGAACAACAGTAAATAGCTGACACCATAGTGGGTTGGGTGATCGAGATATTTCTCATTTTTAGGTGCATTTGCAAAATTGCAAGAAGTGATGCTTTGCTTCATCATGTGTGTCTGTGTCCACTTGCGTGGAACTGCTCATCTCTCACTGGACAGATTTTCATGGCATTTGATATTTGAGAATTTTTCAAACATACGTCAAGAAAATTCAAGTTTCATTAAAATTTGAAATGAATAAAGGGTACTTTGCATGAAGACCTGTGCACATGTATGGTAGAATGTCACTGAATTATTCTTGGAATGAGAAATGTGTCAGACGGAAGTTGTAGAGGAAAGAAAAAACACATTTTATATTCAACAACTTTTTTCCAAAAACCATATCATTTATGAGATAACATGGAGAAATATATTGTAGGGCTGGACAGGCCACCTATGACCATATAGTATAATGTGGTGCATGTGCTTTGCGTGCTGGATAACTAAGGCTACAAACACACACCAGAATATCTAATACTTACTGCATTTCTTTGCCAGCGATGATTATGGAAATGTGCCTTAGTGTTACATTACACATATTTTGCTGTCACATCCTGTTCCACTAAAGTTTATTTTAACATTTGTCCTCCTAGTCTTTAGGGTAGTCTCTTCCCCTTGAGGTCTTCTAATCAGTTGTTAATTTCTCATTTCCCCATGCATGCTAGCTCCTTTGATAGTAATTACATTATGGGATTGCTATTGAGGAACTGAGTTTGACTCCCAGCCTTGAGTTTAGTACACACCAATGGCTCTAACTTACATATGTAGCCAGGGATGATTGTTCTTGAATTTTGCTGATGTCATATCTTCCTACATTGCCAACTTGAGTTAGAGAAAAAGAGATGGTCATGGGTTGCTAGATTTGGGGTGTTTGAAGGGTGCAGGAAAACAGTCATGCCATAATTGGCCAGAAATTCCTACAGGCACAAAGCAGAGTAAGCAGGACATTTGTTTTGCAGAAAACAATTTCAGTTGCACCACTTCTCAGGTCATTTTTATTGCACATCTTCCCATAGTTGTCATTCAATATCTGCATAGAAATGTTTGCTCACAGTTTGTCACTGTGGAATGAATTTGTGATTCAAGCATGTTGAGTAAAGTAGCCAGCATGCATGTCACACTTCTAAGGGCACATCTATGTTGGACTGTTCCACTGAGAAGGTTTGCTGTGTTGAAGATTCCTGTCACAGTTTTACCTAATATTAATCAGAACTTGATGCATATATGTTATTCTTTAAAGTGTACCATTTTCTGAAGGAGTGGACACCACAGAGCGCTCTACACACGCTCACACTTCACAAGGTGTTACCTCACAATGACATATGTTAGAAATTTTAAATCAGCATCAGATGAAGATTAAAGTCTTCTGGGACATTATTCCATGTTAAATGGCAAATATTTATGTCATCTCAGATTTCACAACAGCAAATGAATGTGCAGATTTTACTTTACCTTCACATAGCAGATGAGGCCTGTACTAACTGCAGCCAATCCAAAAACTTTGTGATTGAACCTCATATTATAAATACATTAAAATATAATTTTTCATAAGAGAACAAATATTGTTTGTGATTGTCAGAATAAGTACTCAGATTCATTGCATTAAATACATCAAGTTATTTTTGTTATTCATTCCATTGAAAATTAATGTCAGGTGTGTACTGCATACATTATCTGTCACAATAATGATGGTATGGTGATTTCCTTTGCTTAGGTAGAATTGCAGGTCAAAAATGTTGGTACTGTTTCACGTTGGAGAGAGGAAACTGAAATAGCTGAGTTGTCTATTTTTTGTGCTTTTGTCTGCTGTCATATAATTTGCTGAAGTAGTAAATGTAGTTGTTGCATTTTGAGTATTTTAGTGTGAAGATTTCAGTGTTGAACCTAAAGAAGATGGCTGGAGATGTATTTCTTGAAATACGTATAGCCTGTATATATTTGACAAAAGTCTCTTTTGCAGTTCGATGTAAGACTGGACATGTTGTGATAGTGCTATTTTTAACACGGACTCTAGGTCACATTGTAATATACCTAGGCGTATTTTGATGTGACCAGGTTCAGGATTTGTGCATAATGTCTACATTAAAAAGACTGTTTTGCCCTGAATGGTTTCTGCTAAATTTTTTCTTCCATTTTTGACCATCACATTTCATTAAACGTGAACCAGGATAGCGTGGTCATTGTAGCATCGAGCTACAGATTGGACAGTGTGGGTTTTGAATCCCTGCTTGGGCAAGAGATTTTCTCCTTTCTAAAACCATCCAGACCAACTCTGGGGCCCATACAGTATGCTGTTCAGTGAGTAGCAGTATTCTTTCATAGGGGTACAGTGGCAGGGGCATAAAGTTGACCACTCACCTGTTCTAGTGGCCAATTTAAGAATGAATAGAGCTATACCTTTCCTCCCTTTGTGCCTTTATTGTGTGGACATTTATAACTTTACAGTCTCATTAAACATTTCAGCTTTGAGGCCAGCAGTGAATGAGTTAAGATGTCCCATGCTTTATCAGATGCTTGCACAGGGAATTAATTCTTTTTGATATGGATGTTGCAGAATTGTTCAAGGCTTTCGTATACTGCATTGTTTTTTCTCCCAAATTACTAGACAGAAGTTGTGTGTTTAAGCAACAATGCATATATACAATTTTCATGATATTTCTTTTGAGTTTTGATGTTGTGTAAAAGTGGTAGGATTTAGTGCCCCTGTCTTCATGATGGGAATGACAAGAACAGGTGACAGGTGCATAGTATAGGTAGCAGTGGACAGCAGTTGAGCTGCAGTGGTAATGGAAGAGCTTGTTTTGTTCTGCATTTCTTTGCTCTCCAAAGCTGCAAATGACCACACCATTCTCTTATGCATGCCAACTCCTGACCACTGGTTCTTTGTAGTTCATCCCATCCATTCGTGTCTTGTACACTGATAGTAGAGACGGTATTTTTTTCTTCATAACATTGGAAAGTTCCTCTCTCTTACGTGATGCCAGAAACCATAATAAATATCTGAGACATTATACAGAATTTGTTAATATGTCAGAGAGGTTTGGTTTTACAGTAATGTCTAGTTTTGCATGTAGTTGTATCTAGTGCTGAGTCTGCACCTGGTTGTGGGGATTTAGATGGAGACTTTGAACCTGCAAAGAGAAAGAAAATGTTGCGAGGACATCGAGCTGCAGTGTCATACACAAGGAAAAAAACATGGATAAATGGGTCATCAAACCACAGCCAGTCCATAAAAGAAGGTGAGATGTGTTTGTGTATTACCTTAAAATATGAGCACCATTATCCCACTGTAGATAGTACAACCAACACCCAAAACTGCAGTGTTGCACAAGGATCTTAGGTACAACAAAAACTGCTTTGAAACAGCTGAATTGAATTCACATCATCAACCTTTGCCCCCAACAACAATTCTGTACACATTTAGGCCCAGCCAGAAGAAAATCAGATTTCCCCAGCAGTCCATTTTGTTAAGGATTAATTTTTGAACATTCTTTAATAACTCACATTCAAATATTGATATTTCAGCATTCATGGCATTGACCACCCACCCCTATCTGGCACTGAGGTTAAAGGAGGTTAGAGCTATACCTCTACTCCCCTCTCTTAGCCTTCATGGTCTCTTCTAGGGTGAACTTTACCTACTTTAGTCAGAAATTTCTAACCTCATGCATTTTATATATGAATAGTTAACACCTGGCATTTTCAACTGGGCCTGAATATATAAATATCCTATGTATATGTGTCTGCCTTTTTCATGTTTTCTGTTGATCTCTTTTCCCAGTAAGGTGTGGACATATTTATGACTGCTGCTTCTTACGCTTATCCTCATTCTATGAATATTTCTTGTTAAATGACATTGCTTTAGAACATCTCACAGCAGTTTGTACTGCCAGCTGTAACTATACTGCAGTAATGTGTAAGTCAAAATTACTGACAAGATGAAAGAAGACAAATGGCATGGAAGCAAAAATCACACTATGGCAAGCACCTGTGTGACTTACCAAGCCCTCAAGTTGACAAAATTGCATCAGATGTAATGCTTAAACATGGAGAAGTGACATCCAGAAACTGAGGTCTTTACAATAATTGTATAAGATGAGATTATTAATACATTAAATTATAGGTAATATATTCTTAATGGTGAGCTGGGATGGTGTGGTTGTTATAGCGACTGGCTATGGTGTGAACTGTCCTGGGATCATATCCTGGTGGGAGCAAGATTTTCCACACCCGTCCAGACTGGCCCTGGAGCCCATTCAACATCTCATACAATGGGTACCAGGTGGGGGATATAAAGTGGCCAAGGCGTTACATTGACCACGCACGCTCATCTAGCTCTGAGGTTGAAGAAAGAGTAGAGATATATGTCTACTCCCTCACTGAGCCTTCATGACCTGTTGGAGGGTGAACTTCATTTTACATTCTTAATCATTGACTAGTTGCAATGGACGTATACAGCGACTGGCTGTGTTAAGGTTACCATACATTTTGTATCCAGTTGTAAGATACTAGCATCAATAGAATGCAGAACTAGGCATGACAGTGTGTAAACAGATTCATAAGGAAATCTTGTTGAAAAACAGTGTCATATTTATTTCAGTTCCATGTTATTACTACCAGAAAGTATCCAGTGGGAGGTACAAAATTTGCTGGAACAGAATACTGATAACTAGTAAGGAAATACAGCTCAACAAACGTAATATTAAATTAGCTGAAAACTCCAGGATATTACATAACTCATATAGTGTTCCCTTTTCCTGGGAATATAGAATGGTTTATAATAATAAAATCCAGAAATGTATCAGTTTGGTAAATAATCAAACAGCAGTGACATGGAATGACTGACATTAGTACCAGTATTTTTGTCAGCAACTGGTGGCGTCAAAGACACTGCAGAAGAGTTTGAAACTGCTAAACCTCAAAGAAGGCATCAACAACAACATCCAAAGAGCAGCATTGCTTGGAACATGATGACAATGATGATGATTGTGATGGTAGCAGTGACAGTTTGAGTACTTATTAGAACTTCAAGGTGCAGTCTTTGTCTTGAGACATTGATAATTATTTAGCTGGCGACAAATTTAGACGTTACCAGTATGTGCTGCATAATAACCCAGGAGAGCACAGTTCTTCAGTTTATTTATGTAACACATTCACTGCCAGAACTGACATGTGTCAATTGATTTTGGTGGAAATATTGCCTTTCTACCCTAAAATGGTTTAACACATCTATGCTTTTAACTTGGATGAAAGTGCATTGCATCACCTTAAGAATGAGGGTTGTTTGAGGGGTCATTTTGCTCAGTAGGCAGTCTCCTGTCTCCTACTATTTATGACTCACTTTTGTGTAGTCTACACTATCATAGCAAGGCAGCTCAGCTCATATGTGTGTGTGCATATGTGTGCACTCTTACATGTGGTATGTGCATTCCACTTCATTATAGTCACAGCAATGACAGAAGAAACTGCAGCTCTCTTTCACATGAGATTTCTGATATCATTTCTGCACCTAAATTAAGTCCCAGGTGTGCCTGGGGTTTCAGATGTACAGTGCAGAAAACAGTGAGTATGGGTTAATGGTCTGTATAGAAGTGTTGAGCACATGAGGCTCTGTAGTTTTATATAATGGTGAGTGTGGGTACTTAGCTCCCCTGGTGGGATTTCTGCTACAAACTGTAAATTAAAGGCTTCCATATTGATCAGGACAGTTACTTTGACACTGTCCCAACTTAGAGAATCCCACGTGGACAACATTGATGCATAGAACTGTCCAAATTGTGATCTTAAGAAGGTATTTGGTTCAAGATTTACAAATCTTAAAACTGAGAGGTCTCTTTAAGATGGAAGCAAGACACGTTTGTACTTTTCTTTCAGAATAAGTGGATGGTGAATGTGGTATGAACTCTATGCACAGCAGAAATTGCACATGTCTTGGGCAAAAGAAAAGCCCCATCACAGGTGAAACAACAGTGAATCGTGATTTTAACATATGCAAACATGATATGGGCTCTGCTGATCAGTACAATTTCTTCTGTTGCCCTCTACTATGAGATGTGGGTATTAAGTTCCTGGAATGGTTTTATCACACTGCTTTGTCTTGTTACCCTAGTCTCACCCTAGTAGAAATCATACTTGTGCGTGTTTCAACTTGTGCAGGGCTGCATGCTGTTTTATCAGTTGTGTCAAATTTCTAGCAGAAATAGGAGCACTTACATAAAAATGAATTATTGGCATGTATGGCACAATATTAACATTAAATTTTGTGTGACATTGGGAAAGAATGTAAATGGCATAGAAGATGTGAAGAAATCACATGCTTTCAAGTTGCATTAACAGTTCCAAGTGGGTTGAGAGAGTGTGAAGGGTACTGAAAGAAAGACCTTCTGAAAAGTCACTGGTCTGATGAAAATTTGAAAATCTTTGAAATATCTTTAGTTGAAACAGACAAAAAGTGTCAGAGAGGTGATTCAGGAATTAAACTTAGACAAGGAAATGGTGGAACAAATGTTAAGACAGTATTTGTCCATGAAAAAAAGTTCTGGTAAAAATGGTCCCAACAATTTTGACTGAGAAAATATGTCAGCTTGCTGAAGTGTGTCCTGGTTTTATGAGGGAATTGCTGAACAATGTTTTATCAAAAATTATCACTGGAAGAAATTAGGTGCTTTCACTGTGATGCCAAGCAAATTTCAAGGCCTGCTTTCCAAACACTAGCATCTCCAAGACACAAAAAAGCTCACATGACAAAATTGCAAATGATATGAGGGGTATTTTCCACTTTGAATTTATTCCAGAAGGCCAAACAGTTGACCAGACTGTGTAGCAGTATTTATGTGGGTAAGTGAAGATGTGCGTAGAACAAGGCCTTAAGTTTTGCCAGACAGTTGGTTCCTCCATTTTGACAACACTTGAGCTCACTGAATGCTGTCTCTCAAGAAGTGTGTGGCAAAAAAATATCTATTGTTGGGCTTGAGCAGGAATCTTATTCACAAGGTTTGGCTTCCATTGACTTTTGGCCCTTTCCAGAATTAAAGTCAACCTTGAAGGAAGATATTAGGACATCAAAGACATTCAGAAAAATGCAGTGGAAGTGCTGAAGGTTGTTCCGAAAGAGGAATTCTATAAATTTTTCGAGCAGTGTCATCATTGCTGGGCGAAGTGTAGCTACCGAACGGGACTACTCTTATTAAGTAGCTGTAAGTGTACAGGGATATTTGTAGTAAAATCATCCTGGGAACTTAATAACCATGACTCATATGAATGAAGAAGGTGAAGTGACTGAAGAAAAGTGTCCTTTCATCCCCTATTCCAAACTTGTTACAGTGCCAGAATAAAACATTCTTGGCTTCATAACTGGCATCCAAGAGACACAAATCGATGTTGATAAGTATGCAGATTTCTTTATCCTGTGATTAATCTTATATCTTGCAGCAGACTGACCCATGCCACCAAAATAGGTTGACCCTCAGAATGTCTGACTAGTCATAATGATGAAAGACCACAAACTCAGATTCCTACCATAGTGGTGATCAGTATGTAGTAAGGTATTACAACATCTGAGAAAGAACTTCAGAGGGAAACAAAATGTGTGTGTTGTCAGTGCAATGTGCTTCTCCACTCTTAAGGGTGACATAACAATGTCACACTCTCAAGTTTGCTGAAAGTAACATCAAGTTTTCATATGTTTCTTTCCCAAATATAAATGCTCAGCCATGAATGTGTTAAAGTCCATTATAATATTCATTTCCCATCTATCCAGAGATCTTCCAAGTGGTATCTTGGAGCTTTTTTTTGACACAGAGTTTATGCAGATTTCTCATCTGTACCTACTTGCTGCATGTTCTACCCATCTTATCAATGATTTAACCACATTTTAAATGGTCCTACATGGAAGACCAGTGTATTATCTCTAGACTTCAAAACTCCCTCCTCTTTTACCCAAATGTGAGGACACATTTGCTGCAGCATGAGTTGTAGACAAGGCAGTATCGTTTTAATTATTGCCGCTTCTTTTTGCAGATGGAGATGTTAATTATGATGGCAGCATATTTGATGACTTTGACAGTGCTGAAGGTGTTGAAGGTGACAAAAATTCATACCCTTTGTCATGCCAGGAAACTGCAGTAATTAAACCAGGACCACTTAAACTGTGGAGAAAAAGTCGCCACCTTTTCCATCACAACCAATTTGATGTGGATAAACATGGAGCCACTGAATACAAAGAGGCATGTAGCAACGTTATTGTTTAGACATTTACTCTTCTGGGATGTTATGCAGTGTATGTTGGTAGTTGTTTACCAACATTTCAGGACAGTCCATTGGTCTCATCTTCAAGGGATTGATAGGCTGTTGCAAAATGTTGGTAAATTACCACCAGCATATGCAATGTAACATCTCAGAAGAACAAAGGCCTGGACTATCACAACTGTGTAATTTGTTTTGTTATTTATTTAACAGTGTTTCATACTCCGGACTCTGAATTGTGATCTTGCAGACTGACCACATGAGAGAATGTTAGAATAAAACTTGTTTGAAATAGGAAATCATAATTGCACATTCTAAACATTGCAGTTGATCCCAAGAATGACTGAAGAATGCAGACTACACAATAACTGATAAACAGCTGAGGCATCCAACTGAGTTGTGAGCTCTTCTCTTGTGCTGATGGAATGAACTGTGTGACAGATAATGGCAGTTGGTACTTGGCAGTAATCGGTCTCACCCATGACAGTTTTAGTTAGTCCCTAGACCCCCTCCCCTTCTTTTTTGTGCCATTCACATGTGTCACTGGTAGCCTTTCTGTATCATTTAGCTAGCTCATGGCTGTTATTTATTATGAATGTACACATTCTTTTAGTTTTAATCTTGATTTACAAGTAAATGGTGGGACAGAAAGATCGTTCAGATGCCTATGCAAAGGATTAACTGCTTACATAAATATGTGGACACTGATTGCACTAATTTACCATATTATAAATATGGTAAAGCCATACTGCATGTGTGATTAATATCACTTGATGCTACATAGTTTGAGCTTCTAACAGGATCATTCAATGATCAGCTAAACAAGTAAGATTAATGTAAAGTTAGAAAGAAGAATGTTTGCAAAACAAACTGAAAACAACAGAGATAAGAAAAACTCAAAAAATGTACTCTTAAGTGACTTCTATCAAGTGTCACACTAAGATCTTTGAGTAATACATGTTCACAGTATCAGGAAATACTCAGAAACTTGAATTTACAAACATGAATCATTAAATTTTATTATCTTTTGTTTCAGACAGGAAAGTAAGCAAAAGTAATTTATGTGTCTGCAGTTTTGATTAGTACAGTTTGATATTGGTGACTGCAAATAAACAAATTCCCACAAGTACAGAAAATTTATTTTAGCTGTCCTCTCCACCATTATCATTGTCATTATCATAGTCATCTTCGTGGAGTAGATATGTTTGTCTGATGTGCATCATCCCCGTTGTGTTTCTTATAATAGAAAGGAGTTACGTGTAGAGTACGCGCAGTCAAACACAACAATATTTTAACCTCTATTATTAATATAATTGGTATCAACAACAACTACATGTTTCGGCCCTACATGTGGGCCATCATCAGGTTGTAACCTTAGACCAGGGGAAGTTATATCATGGTGCGTGGGTATATTAAT
>Ga0123357_10006879_pt1 | contig 13975 bp, 13 predicted proteins | sample TergutEmb28metaG_FD_89873 | JGI IMG/M metagenome (GOLD analysis project Ga0123357, IMG submission 89873) | Embiratermes neotenicus P4 segment gut microbial communities from Petit-Saut dam, French Guiana - Emb289 P4 | ecosystem: Host-associated > Arthropoda: Insects > Digestive system > Gut ... | reverse complement strand
GATATCAATTCTGCATCGTAAACGTCCTGTAATTTTTGAAGCCTGCCGATGGCTGTCTCGGCCGCCTCTTTTTCAATTACGGAGAGTACCATTCTTGATCTGTTCGGGATCTCGCATTTCCCAACTACTATCGTCTCAACGTTTATCTTGTTGCGGGTGAACTCACCCATCACTCTTTGCATAACGCCGAACTCATTCTTGACGATCAAGGATATTACGTGCATGTTATCACACTCGGATGCTGATTATTCTGCGCATATATGAAATGGTGGTTTTTGAGCAACATAATAAATGGTCAAAAGAAGAACTTACACAGAGATGATGCAGCATACGCGCGGCGCGCAGGAAGGTTGTTTTGCCGATCTATATTATATGCTCATCCGAACTTGGCCAGGATCTCATCCACAATAGTGGCAAATGCCCTTTTTTCTGAGACCTGATATGTCTTAAGACCAAGCCTTTTCCCGAATTCCATATCTTTCTCGTTATCGCCTATCATGAAGGATGCTGTCGGGTTTATGTTGTGCTTTATGATCGCCGCGATGCCTAGGTCTGTCTCGGGCTTCCTGCATGTGCAGCCCTCATCTGGGTGGTGGGGACAGTAGAAGATGCCTTCGATCTTGCCGCCGTCGGCCTCGATGTCCTTCATCATCTTGTCATGAATGACGGCCAGCATATCTTCGTCAAGCTTTCCTCTGGCTATTCCGGATTGATTCGTTATCACGACCACGATGTATCCTGCCTCGTTGAGCTTTGCTATGGCCTTCGCAACCCCGGGGAGAAGTTTTATCTTCGCGGGGTCGTCGCAATACGGTACGTCCTTCACTAATGTGTCGTCCCTGTCGACCAGAACGGCCTTCTTGCCGAATGTCTCTCTTTCGACTATCCCGCATATGGTATGGCATGCGACCAGATACCCTTCCTGCACTCTGGGAGTTTCTTTTGTCGGTATCACGACCGCAACGTCCGACATTTCTTTGAGGACTCCGCCGTCCCCCGTGAATGACACTGTGGATGCTCCGATCCTCTTTGCGGCCTCCATTGCCAATATTACATTTCTCGAGTTGCCTGATGTGCTCAGACCAACGACCACATCCCCTTTCCGGCATATGGCCTCGACCTGTCTCTGGAACGCAAAATCGTATGAGTAATCGTTGCTGATCGCCGTGACCGGGGCGATGTTAGATAGAGATACTCCGGCCATTGCCGGCCTGTCGAACATATATCTGCCTGAGAATTCCGCGGCGATATGCTGCGCGTCCGCCGAAGAACCGCCGTTGCCCATGAATATGATCTGCCCCCCGTTTTTTATGGACGCGATCATAAGGTCCGCTACTTTTCTTATCTTTAAAACATCGATCTGGGATATTACTTTCGAACTTCTTTCGAATTCAGCCTTGATAAGGTCGTTCATTTTTGTTTCTCCATGATGTTACCCCTTTCGGGTCAAACATGAAATCCGTCACCATGACACCATGCTTCTGGAGTTCCTGTGCCACAGCTGCCTTCTTATCGTATTTGCAGATGTAATACATGAACCCACCGCCTCCGGCCCCGGATACCTTCCCCCCTATCGCTCCGCTTTTTATGGCAATGTCGTATATGTTATTAATCGTTTTATTGGATATTTTGTCGGAGAACTGTTTTTTGTAACCCCACGATTCGTTGAGGAGCACTCCTGCTTTCTCTATGTCCCCTTCCGTAAGAGCTCTGCCTATCTCTCTTGCGAGCCTTTTTGACTCGTCGAGCGCCCTCTCATTCTCTCCTCTGCTGTACGATTCTATCTGCGAAGAAATTATTTCTGCGGATTCCCTCGATGTTCCGGTGTAGCAGAGGAGCGATCTGTACTGGAGCTCGTTGGCAACATCGTCATCGATCTCCAGTTTCTTCACGTTAACATTTTTTGAATCGATGTCCATAAGATTGAACCCGCCATAGGCGGCCGCATACTGATCCTGTTTCCCGCCCTTGAGGCCTATGTCCTCTCTTTCAAGATGATATGCCAATTTCGCAATTTCGTTTTGATCCATCTCGATATTCAACCAATTCGATACTGCCGAGATCATTGCCACCATCATGGTCGATGAGCCTCCGAGCCCCGAACCGGCTGGAGCGTCGGACTCTATCAGTATATCAAAACCTTCTTTGACCTCGAAGTGGTTGGTGACCGCCTTTATGAGGTCCATGTTCCCATCAAGTTTCAGAGGTCCCCCGTCCAGAAGCGCTTCGTACATCCCGTAATATGACGAGTGGACATGCATTGTGTGGTCGCACCTCGGAGTTATCGTACAGTATGCGTATTTGTTTATGGTCGTATTGAGGACGCACCCGCCTTTCTGTGAGGCATATGGGTCAACATCGGTCCCTCCTCCCGCAATGCCGATCCTCAGCGGCGCCCTTGCTCTGACATACTCTGACATCAATACACCTTTTCATCTGTTATCTTACGATTGGCCTCTATGACCGCGCCGTCCCCGACAACAGAACTTATTATTTCTGCCCCGGGGCCTACTTTGCACCCTGCTCCGATTATACTGTTCTCTATCCTAGAAGCATTTATTCTGCAATCCTTCATTATCATGGTATTGAGGACCTTGCTGCCCGTGACGACAGTATTCTCCATTATCACAGCGGCTGATGCGTCCGAACCGCTGATGCTTGCCCCTTTACCTAGATAGAACGGTTTCTTTATGTTGGCGGATCCGATCTGGCTTCCTCCCCAACTTATTTGATCATATAGTTTGGATGCCATCTGGAGATTCACGCCCAGAAGATCTTTCGGACGCCCCACGTCCCTCCAAATTCCTTTAAGCATGAATCCTTGGATCCTTTTTTGATCCATTGCCATCAAAATGGGCAACAGGTCCTTTGAGAAATCATAGAATGTATTCTCCGGGACATACGACAGGACCTGTTTGTTGATTATGTATATTCCTGCGTTGGCAAGATTGGACGGCGCGTCTTCTCTCTTTACTTTCTCTTTGAACTCTGTTATCCTGTAGTCATCATCCAGTCTGGCTGTTCCAAACTCGATCGTATCTTCAACCGGGGTCAGCGCGAGAGTGATGTCCGCATTGCATGAAAAGTGCATGTTTATCTGCTCGTCCATGGACAGATCGGCAAAGACGTCCCCGTTGGCCGCGATAAAAACATCGTCCAGCCGGCTCTCGACCTTCTTCATTGCTCCAGCCGTTCCGAGGGGTTCGTCCTCATAGGAGTAATCTATCGTTATTCCCATATCCGAACCGTTGCCTATTGCGTCCACGAGATGCGTTGATTTGTAACCGCATGCGAGGATTATCTCCTCCACACCTGAACCGACGAGCGACTCGATAAGGTATCTCAAACAAGGTTTATCTAAAACAGGAAGTATTGGTTTTGGACGATTTTTTGTAAGAGGCAGCAACCTGGTACCCATTCCCCCCACCATTATGACTGCCTGTCTGACCTTCGTCATATTATCCCTTCTTCTATGATACCAATCATTAGCTATTAGATAAATCTCACTGTTTAATCTTTGCTACGTTGGACCCTACTTTAACACCGATCTCAGACGCTACGGGGATGCATTTCGCCTTCATGAGGTATGCTATCGGTACCGTGAGTTCCTCTTCGCCTAATGACTCAAAGTTCGCCATTCCCTTAGCTATGATCAGGCATGCTCCCCCGATCTCATCCCGCAGATCTTTTCCGATCTTCCTCATATCGACTCCGATCGCAAAGGCGCCCGTCGTAAGTATGCGGTCCAATTGTCTGTCCAGCCCAATCCTTTCTACATCATCTAGAGTGGCGTCGTTGAGTATGGGCTCTCCTCTGACCACTCCCACCACTCTGTTGCCCATGCTCTTTATCTGCTGTATCAGCTGTATGTCGAAAACCGTTTCTCCGCAGTTATCAAAGAAATAAACAACGGACCCGCCGGACCTCAGTAATTCCTTCATCCTGCCTGTATCGTCAACGGCCAGATCCATTCTCAATAACGACTCGAATATTCCGTTGAACTCCTCTGGACTGTCTATGGCTATGCCGGCTCCGAAATCCATGATATTGCCCAAAATGGCGATCTTCACCGCTGCCCTGAACTTGTCATCAGACCCATCAATGAATTCCTTTACCCTCGAGACATATCGTGCTGCGGTCTCGTCGGCCCGCAGTTTAAGGTCGTGATACGGGTCGCTCACACCCAATGCATCATAGGAACTTCTGTGAACAATGGTCGCCATCCTCGCCGAGTTTGGCTCTTCTATGATCACTTCAGCGCATTTTTTCAATGCTGCGGTCATCGACTCGCGCTCCCTCCCATTTCCAGGGAGCCTGGACTGAAAGAACACTCGTTCCATCAGACACGGAATGCAATCAGGAGCATGTCTCATGCAGCCGTCAAGCGCAACGAAGAACATAACTGTTTGGTCCATATACTGTGGGAAGCGTTTTTATTCGACATTTCTTTTATATAGGGGGAACACATCGCCGAAACCATGGTAAAAGATAAGATATGTTCCTCATGCGGAAAGAGGCTTATCGGACACGGGAACACCACTTTCAAATGCCCGAGCTGTGGGAATTTCGATATCGGAAGGTGCGACCAGTGCCGTGACCAGGGCGTATCATACGAATGCAAGAAATGCGGTTTCGTCGGACCTTGAGGGATATCATGGGACAGATTGTAGCTGCATATGACCTGATGCCCGAGAGCACCGACATAGACCTTGACGGCGTGATCAAGACTATATCAGAGGTTGTCCCCAACGGTGTCAAGGTCTTGGAATCAAAGATCGTGCCTATTGCTTTCGGCCTAAAAAAGGTCAACGTAGGTTTCCTCATAGATGATACCGATGAGAGCATCGGCGGGAACCTGGAGAAAGCGCTTGGTTCAATACCTGGTGTAGAGAACATCGAGTGCGTTTCAAGCACAGTTTTCTGAACCTTCTTCCAACCATCATTTTTTGAGCGGACCATAAACGCTCATTTTCAATGTATTTGCCTGCAAGAGAAATGCAACATTTTTTGATAATAAAAAAATAGAAAGGGGGTTTCCCCTCTTTCGTTTTGGTTTAACGGAAGGCTGGTGCCGGGTCCGGAATAATTCCCTGCTTCATCAGGATGTCCGTTGTCGATCTCGACCTTCTTATAATGAAGTCCGCTCTCTCGAACAGTTCCTGACGGCTGAGTTTCAGGCGTGCGACTCCCTGTTGCTGCGCTTTCATGGCGACCGCGACCGCTTCCCTCGGGAACGGTTCGATTTCGCTCATTTTTGGAATTATGTATTCCTCGTGTATTCCTTTTTCCTCAGCGCACTTTGCGAGTTCCTCCGCCGCGGCGATGCACATCTCGTCAGTGATCGTTGTAGCTCTTACATCAAGAACACCGCGGAATATACCTGGGAATCCCATGGAGTTGTTGACCTGGTTCGGGAAGTCTGAGCGTCCTGTTGCGAATATCTTCACACCGTTCTCTTTGGCTTCCCACGGCCACATTTCCGGGATCGGGTTCGCTGTCGCGAAGACCACTGGATCATCGGCCATCCCTCTGCAGTATTCAGCCGGAATGGTTCCGGGGCCTGGTTTGGATGCCGCTATGAGTATGTCGGCGCCCTCCATCGCTTCCTTTATGCCCCCTTCCTTTCCTGCGCCGTTGGTCTTCTTGCAGATCTCCCATTTCTGTTTGAAGTCGCCTTTTACGTCCTCTCTGCTGAGGTTCAGGATACCTTTTGAGTCGCACATGCAGAGTTTCTTCGGGTCGAATCCCGTTGCAAGCAGAAGCCTAGATATAGCAATGCAGGCTGCCCCCGCACCGACGACCGCCAGGTTTGCGTCAGAGAATTTCTTTCCTACGAGTTTCATTGCGTTGATGGCTCCGGCTACGGTAACACAAGCAGTACCCTGCTGATCGTCGTGCCAGACCGGGATCTTGCAGTCTCTTCTGAGTTCATCAAGAATGTCAAAGCATTTCGGGTTTGAGATGTCTTCAAGGTTTATGCCTCCGAATGATGGCGCGATAAGCCTCACGGTCTCAATGATTTTCTCCGGATCCTTGGTGTCAAGGCATATCGGGACGCTGTCCACACCGCCCAGGTATTTGAACAGCATTGATTTTCCTTCCATGACAGGCATGGCGGCCTCAGGCCCTATGTCTCCCAGTCCCAGTACACGCGTTCCGTCCGATACTACTGCTACTGTGTTCCACTTGCATGTATGCTCGTATACTTTTTCCGGATTCTTTGCGATGTCTTTACAGGGCTCAGCGACACCGGGTGAATACCATATGGCAAAATCATCGAAAGACCTAACGCATGATTTTGGCGTTATCTCTATTTTGCCTCCATAGTATTTGTGTAATATCATTGCGTCCTGTCCGGGCTTCTTTGCTTTCTCAAGACGCTCCTCAACCGTTATTTCTTTCTCGTTCTTCATGTGTTTTTCTCCTTTATTTTACGAAAATCGTAATTTATCTTCGAAACGCAAACTCCATAATTACGCTATTCCTATTTATACCTAATTTACGCTAAATAGGCGCGCATATGAAAAAGAATATCAAAGTTGCCCTAATCGACGGCTACATAGACGACCCTGCCGCTCTGGGAGTTCCGCCTTACATATCCCCAATGGCCAGATCGATAGCGGGTGCATCGATCGACGCCGGCGCGATCGTCGAGTATATTTCCATCGACATGATAAGAAAGGGCAGAAAAATGCCTGATGCAGATGTCAGCGTCGTTCTCTCAGGGAACACTGTGCCGGGAAAATATCTGAGGTCCATGCCTATGTCCATGAAGGAGTTGGAAGCCATCATTCCAAAACTGAAAGGATGGAAACTGATAGGCGGATCGGCCGCATCTTCCGCTGCCGCGGAACGTTTTGATTTCGCTATCAAGAAGGACATTGCCGCCTCCCTGTACGACGGCATGATCGGTAAAGAAGTGGACGAGCGCTACCGTACGCTCGACGAATGGAACAGGTGGATGCTGTTGGGAGCGGAGATAGTGACCCAGCACCAGGATTTCCCATTTCCTCTGGTCGCCGAGATAGAAACATACAGGGGGTGCCACAGATACAAAAGCGGTGGCTGCTCCTATTGCATAGAGCCTTTGAAAGGAAAGCCTCTGATGCGCTCTCCGTCAGATATACTTGCTGAGGCGGAGAAACTTGTGTCCTTAGGCATAAAGAACATAAGGGTCGGAGGGCAGACGTGCATCATCTCCTACGGGTCAACAGATGATTCTGAGACCCCCGTTCCAAACCCGGATGCTGTGAGGGAGTTGTTCACGGGCCTGAAAGCTCTTGATCTGAATGTGCTCCACGTGGACAATGCGAACCCGGCGGTCATATCCTCGCATCCGGATGAAGCGAGAGAGGTCATTGGGATCATTACCGAATGCTGCACATCAGGCAACGTACTGGCACTTGGACTTGAATCCGCAGACCCGATCGTTTTCGTGGAAAACAATCTCAACAGCACATCGGAACAGCTCATGGATGCGGTGAGGATCATCAACAAGATCGGAGGAGAACGCGGACCGACCGGCCTTCCGAAGATGCTTCCGGGAATAAACCTGATCTGCGGGCTCGACGGCGAGGCCGCTGGCACGTACAATCTTAACATGGAACTCCTGAAAATGATCCTGAACGAGGGATTAATGGTAAGGCGCATCAACATACGCCAGGTCATGCCTCTGAGGAAGGAATTCAATACAAAGATAAACCAGGGAACCTTCAAAAAGTTCAAAGAGCAAGTAAGAGAGGATATCGACAGAGAGATGCTAAAAAGAGTGGTGCCCGAAGGCACCGTCCTAAAGGATGTGTACATGGAGATACATGATGGCAACACGACATTCGGAAGACAGATCGGAACATATCCAATACTGATCGGCATTCCATACAAGGTAGAGATAGGCTCTCTGCATGACGTGACGGTGACCGATTGGGGATTCAGATCGATCACCGGAATAACCACTCCTTTCGACATCAATACCATGCCCATGTCAGCGATAGAGGGACTTCCAGGGATCGGCAAAAAGAGAGCTGCCAAAATAGTAATGAATAGGCCATATCAATCAATGGATAAGCTTAAAGAGATCATTGAAGACCCAGCCGTATTTGAGAGCCTCAGTGAGATCATATCGATACCTCGATAAAGTGTTTTTAAAAAATTTTCATCGGGCCAAATACGTTCAGTTTACATGGACATTTATGATGTGTCAGGTTTCCTCATTACTATTTGATTGTAAAATCACTTCCCAAGTTCCTTTTTTATCGCCACCTATTCTGCAGATCTTGCCTATGGCTTGAGTCTAGATAGCTTTCAGATAGAGACACTCATATGAAAACAAAAAATCAAACCGCGCTACCAAACCGGCTCCGACCAAAATCTAAATTACTGTTCACCGCATAATACGCCGCATGGACTCTCTTCAGGTCGCCAGATATCCCTTTCTCAGGGGTTCCGCTAAGTATGCCGAAGAGAACTCCGCGGACATAGAGTCGCTTATTGAGTCAACGTCCTATGAAAGTGCCAGGAAAAGAGGCCTGCAGCGTGTTCTTGACGCGATATCTCAATACAAAGTAAGCGACGTCCCTCTGCTTCAGGAATACGACAGACTGATGGAGGTCCTTTCCTACCCGTACGCAAGGATGATCGTCTCATGCATAAACGACAGGTTCCTTACAAAGAGATATGCCCTGTCCGAAGCATCAAGAATGAACGACCTTCTCTCCAACGATCGCGGGTCAGAAATGATGATATCCGAGGAACTGGGCGTTATTTCTACTATTGACGCCGAAGGCACAATAAACATGCATTTCAGCGATTACCTTAGGTTCTCTCATGTCATGAAAGCTGTGGAATGGAAACTTATCAATACCGATCTAAAGAACGGTTTCGTTAGGTTGGATCCAGATAAGTTCAACAGGCTTCTTCAGAACGCCCTTCAGGAAAAAATAGAGGCCGAGATCCCTCTCAATGTACCAGATACTTTCAGGAAGTCACTGAGAGCTGATATCGATCATGTTAACGTTATGCTCTCCGAGACAAAAATGAAACTCAGTCCGACTGGAGGAGAGGGTATGAATCCGGATTATCTGCCGCCATGTATAAAGGCGATACTGGCAAGCGCACAGAACGGAGTGAACCTTCCCCACAGCGCAAGATTCGCGCTTGTTTCTTATCTGAATGCGCTGGGCCTGAGCTATGAGCAGATAATCAGCTTATTCGCTCAGTCGCCTGATTTCGATGAATCGAAATCGAGCTATCAGATAAAACATATAACCGGCGAGGAAAGAGGCAGGGAAGGCTACACCCCGCCGGAATGCTCAACCATGAAAACGAACGGAATATGCTTCGACCCGGACAACCTATGCGCGAAGATCAACCATCCTCTCTCATATTATAGGATCAAATCGGGAAACACGATGAAAAAGGAAGAAAAGACCTGATCAGTTGTTTTCTTTCGAAAGGTTCCTCCAGGTAATGATGCCTCTCTGAACGGCTGTGAGGTTTCCGACGACAGCGAACCATATCATCATTATCTCCATCCATGAGATGGAATATCCTGCTACCTCTATCCATTGATATCCGAGGTAGATCATTATGAACTGTATGATCGGAAAAATCGTGCTGAGCACGACCCTGTCCGCTCTTCCGAGCAACCCCGCATACAAACGCGGCGCACCTATTGCCTGAGCCTGCGTTCCCATATATGAGGTCAGGAGGACACCTATGAGCGCCAACAACCCCAGATAGGGGTTGCACCACGCACTTACGGCAACGCCGCCGATCATGAAGACATCCGCATATCTGTCAAAGACATGATCAATATAGTCTCCTTTGTTGGATGCTTTTCCAGCAAGTTTTGCTACCTTGCCGTCCAGAGCATCGAAATATCCTGACAAAAGAACAACTGCCGCACCCACGATAAGCAGATAGTGGTGGTCAAAGCTGAAATAGAACAGAAGCCCCGAGACGAATGCGAGAATCAGACCGGCCCATGATATCATGTTTGGGTTTACATTGATCAGTTTCTTGGCAACTGGGGTCAAAGCAAAGTCGACTTTTTTCCTCTGCCCATCTAGAACCATTTCTCCAATTCCTCCGTCCAGTCAATATTGCCAGGTTGGTATTTATCGGTATTCCCTCTGATCGCATCTTCCGTCTTATCGGCCAGATCGGTTATGCTGTCCTCTGAGGAATCCAACTCACACACCGGAACGCCTGCCTCAGATGCCTCACAAAGTATGACATCCAGGATCTCCGCCTGAACATTCTCCGCCACTTTGCTCAGGGAATACCCGCGCTCCGCGAGTCTTTTAGCCAGAACATCTGGGCTGCACCTGAGCACGATCACCATATCACATTCAATGCAATGTGAGATGTGCCCCTCTATGAAAATTAGATCTTGGGTTCTGTACTCTTCCAGTGAAAAATCAAGAGAATCTACGTCAACGCAGTACGTGTCCCTGGCCTCGTCCTTCTCTTCCAGCAGCCCATTTTTCCGGATGTGGTCGTTGAGGTCGAGTACCTCATATCCTCTGGTCCTGAGTTCTGCCGCAAGACGGGTCTTTCCTGTGCCGGGCGTTCCTGATATGGCTATCATCATTTTATCACAGATACTTGTCGGCGCGTTCAAGCACCTTATTCCACATGGGTGTGTTCGTGAGCGCACCCACCTTCTCAACAACAAAGGACGATGTTGCGGACGCCAGGATCAGAGACTCATGAGTATCGTACCCATTGTACAACCCGCAATAAAAGCCTGCGCGGAAGGCATCCCCTGCCCCTGTTGCATCAACGGATTTTTTCCCTTCTATCGCCGGAATATGCATGATCTCTCCGTTGATCTTGACCGTGCTTCCCTTCTCGCCTTCAGTACGGACGACCAGGTCTTTCTCGATACTCATCACGTCTTCTATGCCAAGGTTCTTCTCGATCGCCCTGGCCTCATATTCGTTGCAAAAAAGCGAGTCTGAGAAACTTAGCGCGGTCTTTATCCTGTCCCCGTCCCACATCTTGTATATCTCCTGAGCCGGGTCAAAAGTTATTCTCGGATCGGAGCCTTTCATCGCTTTCATTATGGAAAGATAATAATCCGGATCTCCCGTACAGAAGTGTACGTGGGAGGATCTTGAAGCATTCTCCATTAGCATGTTGTTAAGCTTGCTGGCACTTCCTTGTGGACCCTGATAGAATATCACTTCTTGCCTCATTCCAGAATCATTTATGACCATTGCCTGAGAACTCTCGTACTCTCTGACCCTGACCATCTCATCCATTATCAGCCCGGATTCTTTCATGTCGTTCTCGTATCTCAGAGGAAAGTCCTCGCCGACGAAAGCGCATATGGCCGTCGGAACTCCGAGCCTTGCGGCCGTCATTGCTATGTTTGTTCCAGTACCGCCCAATGTGGTGCTCTTTGCCAGCACGTCTACAGATTCATTTATTTCCGGGAATCTTTTGATTGATATTATCTGATCGATCGTGACGTGACCATACACAGACAGAAAGAGTCCTTCACCGGCCATGCACTAAATATCCTTTGCAGTTATTAATGATTTTATGATGTTTCATTGCTGTCGATGACACTTTCATACAACGATACCATCTTCTTCCCGACGGCTTCCATAGAATATGACTCGGCGGTCTTTCTCGCGTTCGGAGAGATCCTGTCCTTGTTCTCCAAGCACTTTGTTATCGCTTCGGCGCATTGCTCGGGTGTATCTTTGAAGAAATATCCGTTCACGCCTTCTTCCACCACGTCCAAGAACGCTCTCCCGTCCGAACATGCTGCGGCGAGACCGCAAGCCATCGCTTCGGCGATCGTAAGCCCCTGGGTCTCGAATCTTGATGCCGACACTACAACGTCCGCAGCCGAATAGTAAAGCGCGAGCTCGTCGTCGGGGACAAAGCCTGTGAATATCACTCTGTCCTCGAGACCCTCGGCCTTAACGAGATCTTTCATCTCTTGGAAAGCCGGGCCCTTCCCAACGATCATTAATTTAATGTTGCTTGGCAGATGTTTCATCGTCTTTATCGGTATCCCGATGTTCTTTTCAAAGGAGACCCTTCCGACATGTATCACTACTTTTTCGTTGGTAAGGTCATGTCTCTTTCTTATCTCAGAGCCGTCCAACCCCAGTCTGAATCTGTTAACATCAATACCGACCGGTATCACTTCCGTGCGTCTTGTTTTGACATCATTTTCTTCAAACTCAGTGATCGTCGCCGGAGTAAGGGCAATAATGCATTTCGGCCTTTTCAGGAAATTCCTCATATATATCCATGCGAGCTTTGACTGTACTTCCATCGGCATCGGCAACGGAGAGTAGAACTCCATTGTGTCGACCACATTCGTGCAGTATGTCGCAACGGCCGGCACACCGGTGCTCCTTGACACAATGAGGCCTTTCAGTGCCATGAAGGCCACGCCGTGTATGTGGATGATATCCACATTAAGAGACTCTATCAGCTCTCTTTTGCCTGAAGGGAACACCGGCAGGAAATAGTCCGGATATTTTTTGAACTTCATCGCCGGAAAGTAATAAACGCCGGGCTCTCTTTGCCTCTTTCCTGGATCCGGTGCGATAATGAAGACTGTGTGACCAAGGTCTCTCAGCGATTTGCTAAGAGTCATAACCGCGGTGACAACTCCATCTCGGGTCGGGAGATAACTGTCGGTCATTATTGCTATTCTCATATGGTTACGTTCCCTCTTGCCAGCTGCTCATATATTTTTTCTGTTCTTCTGTAAGGGAATCTATTGTTATCCCCATTGAACGCAGTTTGATAACGGCGATCTCTGTATCGATGGATACCGGAATATCATAGACCCTGTTCTCCATCTTGGAACAGTTCCCGAGGATGTATCCCATGCCTAATGCCTGCGCGGCGAAGCTGGTATCCATTATCTCCACAGGATGTCCCTGCCCCGCCGCCAGGTTCATGAGTCTGCCGTCTGCGATAAGATATAGTTTCTTTCCTTCTTTTGTCTTATACTCGTCAATGAAGTCCCTGACCTTGTTCACAGATGCTGCCGCTTGTTCAAGATCGCTCCTGTTTATCTCATTGTCGAAGTGTCCGGCATTGCCCATGATGCACCCGTCCTTCATGGCCGGGAAGTGCTCTTTGCGAATTATGTCCTTGCAGCCGGTCGCTGTTATTATCACGTCAGCGGTCTTCACCGCGTCGGCCATTTTCATGACCTCGTATCCGTCCATTCTCGCTTCTATCGCTTTAATAGGGTCAACTTCGCATACGGTAACGGTGGCTCCGAAGCCTTTAGCTCTCATAGCTATCCCTTTGCCGCACCAGCCGTATCCTGCCACCACCAGGCGTTTACCCGCAACGACAAGATTTGTTGAGTTCATCCACCCATCAAATACCGATTGGCCGGTTCCGTATCTGTTGTCAAAGAGGAACTTCATCTTTGCGTCGTTGACCGAGATAACAGGGAATTCGAGCTTTCCTTCTGCGGCCATGGACCTTAACCTTGCGACGCCGGTGGTTGTCTCTTCGTTAGCTCCTTTCACTCCTTTGATCGCATCCCTGCGTGTGGTATGGACCATAGCGATCAGGTCTGCGCCGTCGTCGATGATCAGATCAGGTTTTATGTCAAGCACCGTGTTGAGATTAGAATAATACTCTTTCTGGGTCTCCCCTTTTTTTGCGTGCACGTCAAGGCCGTATTCCTCTCTTAACGCCAATGAGACTGAGTCATCCGTGGATAAAGGGTTGCAGCTTGCAAGGCATATCTTGGCGCCTCCGTTCGACAGCGTCAACGCCAATATCCCTGTCTTTGCCTCTGTGTGCAGCGCCATCCCTATTTTGACGCCTTCGAACGGCCTCTCTCTGCGGAATCTTTGATCGACCTCTTTCATCACAGGCATGTGCTCGTATGCCCATTTCAATCTCAAACTGCCTTTTTTCAGAAGTTCATCCATTCAAATGCCTCCTTTGAATTCTGATCTCAGAGACGAACATATCTCAT
>Ga0123357_10006878_pt1 | contig 13978 bp, 11 predicted proteins | sample TergutEmb28metaG_FD_89873 | JGI IMG/M metagenome (GOLD analysis project Ga0123357, IMG submission 89873) | Embiratermes neotenicus P4 segment gut microbial communities from Petit-Saut dam, French Guiana - Emb289 P4 | ecosystem: Host-associated > Arthropoda: Insects > Digestive system > Gut ... | reverse complement strand
TGTGGAAATATTACGGTAAATTACAAATGACGGCAAATAATTATTGATTATGGAAGATATTAAACCTTTAGCAACTTATTATGCAACGATAAACGACTTGCCCGATACCGAATTTAAAGTGGAAATTCTGGAAGATGGCGCGGTCAAAAAAGTATCCGTCAACGGAACTATTTATGAAGTGGATTACAATGTAGGCGGCGACACGATTCATTCAATCATTATGAATCATAAATCGCACGGCGTACAGATCACTACACTCGGAAATTCGGATTACGAAGTAAAAAACAAGGGCGATTATTTTCAGGTAACCATAGTCGATGAGTTGAAAAAAATGCGCCTGGCGCGTACCAAATCTGCGGTTATTGGTCGTCAGGTCATTACGGCGCAAATGCCGGGCGTCATATTGAAAGTATATGTCAAGCCGGGCGATGAAGTGAAAGCCGGCGCTCCGCTCTGCGTATTGGTAGCAATGAAAATGGAGAATGAAATCCGAAGCCCGATCGACGGAACGGTGAAGGAAATTTACATCAAGGACGGCGACAAAATGGCTGTTGGCGATAAAATGCTTGTTGTTGAATGAGTGTTTTAATCGTATCCGTATCCAGCTATTTTATCAACGTTCCGCTTGGAATGTGGAGGGAGCGCTATAAACGGCTCTCCCTCCCTTGGTTTGTAATCCTTCATTTATCGGTACCCATCATTATAGCGCTTCGTCTTTATTTGAAACCGAACCTTTGGTTTATTCCGTTGTTCATTGCTTTGGCGGTTGCAGGGCAAGCGACGGGGAAGAAGCTGCATGGTACATCTTGGGGTTCAAAGAAATGTAATTAACATGTTTTAGCGCTATTGGTATTATTAAAAGAAATATTTATCTTTGTAGCGTTTTTACGAAAAAAATCAAAACAATCAAAACATTAATTATGGATGAATTATCAAACATTCAAGGTAAAATTCATGAGATAAAAGGGATCAGGGTAATGCTGGACTTTGATTTGGCAGAGATGTACGGAATTGAAACAAAGGCATTAAAACAGTCGGTTCGTCGCAATATAGAGCGATTTCCGAATGATTTTATGTTTGAACTGACAAGGGACGAGTACAACTCTCTAAGGTCACAATTTGTGACCTTAGAAATTGGTCGAGGAAAATATTCCAAATATTTACCTTTTGCATTCACGGAACAAGGAGTAGCTATGTTATCGTCAGTAATAAACAGCAAAACAGCAATAGCTACAAACATCAATATCATGCGTGCTTTTATTGTGCTTCGTCAATACGCTTTGGGATATGCGGAACTAAATCAAAAATTAGAAAATTTTATGATTGAAACCAATATGCAATTTAGTGAAATTTATCAGGCATTAAAGGAATTAGCAGAACAAAAGAAGGCATTGGATAAACCGCGTAATCCGATTGGATTCTTTTGAAATTAAAAGAAGTATTTTCTAAAGAACAAAAGTTTCAATAAAAAAAAGTACAAAGCTATACAAGCCACTTTTAAAAAATATTACCCCAATAAAAAATATATCAAAAAAAGATACAACCCGTTTTTTTTATTTTCACATTTGATATTTTATTCGTATCTTTGTCCCCGATAAAACAAAAATAGTTGCCTATGATATAAAAACTGCGTAACAATACGCACATTGTAGAAATATTGGAAAAAGCGTTTAGCTTTTATTCTTGACACATGAAACTTCAACAATTTCAAACTAAACAAGAGTAAAGGGTAAACGTTCACGTTAAAGCGTGGATGTTACTCGTTTGTTTGATTAGTTGGGTAGTTGAAGACCTCATGTGACAGATAAATAGAGTTTTGTCCGCGCTTTTTTTATGTGCGTATGTGAAATATTTTAGAGGACAAAATATGAATTAAAATTTTACTTAATCCTTTAAAAATTAAAAAATTATGAACTTAAAATTATCAATTGTCAATTATCAATTGTCAATTTTTGTAGCAATAGTCACATTTTTTGCCTTGCCGCTCAAGGCGCAAGTAACGATTGGATCTCAGAAGGCTCCACATAGCTATTCCTTACTGGAATTAACTGCTGCACAGAAGTCAGGCGGACTTCGTTTGCCTATGTTGTCAAACGACGAGCGTGATGCGCTCAAGCTAACTTCCGATTCGACGGAAGCCGGTGGATTGGTTATCTACAACACTGATATAGATTGTGTGGAATTTTGGTCGGATGGCAAATGGATTGATCTGTGTAGCGCCACCCCCATCAGTTCAACTGTGAACAGCATTACCTTAAGCTCTGCAGCCGGAACGAACGCTCAAACCGTATGCGGCGGCGCTATCACACCAATTAAATATTCTACAACAGGCGCTACCGGCGCAACGGTTACAGGTTTACCTGCCGGCATAACCGGTAGCTGGAATGCAAATGTTATAACCATTAGCGGCAAATCGACAGCAACCGGTAATTATACCTATATGGTAGTATTAACAGGTGGAAGCGGAAACGGCACAACTACCGGCACAATAACGATAAATACGCCTCAGCTGAGCGCAATATACGGAAATACCGTCGTCGAAAAAGGCGCTGCTAATCAGACTTATTATGTAACCCCTGTACCGGGCGTAACTTCTTATACATGGACAGTACCTGCAACTGTAGGGACAATAACAGATGGTCAGGGACGCAATGCCATAACGGTTGATGCAAGTTCTACCGCCTCCGGATCCGACCCTGCAGGAACAATCTCCGTAACAGCTACCAATCCTTGCGGCGTTGGTCCGGCAAGTACACTGGATGTTACAGTTGGTTGCGGCGCCTATGTAACCGGCAAGACGGATTGGAGGGAGTTCATGTGTTACAATCTGGGTGTAACAAACTACTCCGCTGATCCTGTTAATCCTTCTCAGGATATACATGGAGCTAAATATAAATGGGGAACAGGCTTGGTAGCAGTGAGCGCTGCCGATAATCAAAATTCGGCTAACAACAATGGCTTTGGTACTAACTGGACAACCGCAGCTTATGGTGGTGTACCTCCAACAACAAACGAAGATTGGGATATGGGCACAGCCAATCCATGTCCTGCGGGTTACCGCGTTCCTACCCTGTCGGAATGGGTTGGCGTATCGGCTAATAATACTGTTTCAAGAACCGACATTCGTACCACGTGGACAAACAGTGCATCGAACTATTTATCAGGGATTTACTTTGGCAACTCGCTGTTTCTGCCTGCTGATGGGTATCGTTTCGCCAGCAATGGAACAATAGACTATCGGGGTTATTGTGGTTATTATTGGAGTTCTACGTACTACGGTACTTACGCTTACCCCTTCTACTTCTTCGCTGGTAGTATGGGTGCAGATGTTGGAAGCGACCGTTCAAGCGGCTTTAATGTCCGATGTATATCAGAATGAAGTGTGCCTACTGGAGCTGTAGTTAATATGGTGGCTTTTACTACATTGTCTATTCCAAGCGACCGGTGTCGAAATGTATAAAAATCCGGAAATCGGAAAATCGCCCCATTTAAAAGGGTTTTTGGGGTAGAATTTTCCGTGTAGAGACGGGGCGCGCCCCGTCTCTACTGTTTTTTGCATTAACGCTATACCCACTCATCACAAAAAGCGGACAAATGTGAATAAACTGAACCAACCCGCAACAAAAATGTAACATAAAGTAAAACTTATGTTACGACAGGGACAGTTCATGTAACATCTTTTGTGAAAAGTTGTGAAAAGTTAATATAATTTTGCATCACAAAATTATACTTTCATCCGCAACATGTTCAGAAAATTGGCAGGTACCGGATTGCATTGCCATATATAAAGCGGTGGAATAAAATTAATTATAACCATTTTGTATGCAAAAACAAGTCGTATTTTCTTTCCTGCTTTCACTCATCTTTTCGTTGGGATGGACTCAAAACGAAAGAGCGCCCTTTTTACAAAAGCAGGGAACAGCCATCCAATTGATTGTTAACGGAAAGCCTTTTTTGATGCTGGGAGGCGAATTAGGTAACTCCACCGCCTCCTCGCTTCAGGATATGGAAAAAATATGTCCTTTATTGCAACGAATGCAACTGAATACAATGCTCGTTCCTGCCTACTGGGAATTGATAGAGCCGGAAGAAGGCAAATTCGATTTTTCGTTGATCGACGGAATAATCAATTTTGCCCGCCAGCACGATTTGAAAATCGTATTTCTTTGGTTCAGTTCATGGAAAAACAGCATGTCGTGCTATGCTCCCGCGTGGGTGAAAGAGAATTACAAAAAATATCCGCGTGCGCTCACCAAATCGGGAAAGCCGTTGGAAATTATGTCGGCATTTGACCGTAACAATCTCGAAGCCGACAAACAGGCTTTCGTTCAATTCATGAAACACCTTGCAGCGGCAGACAGGCGACAACAGACTGTGATTATGGTGCAAGTGGAAAACGAAATAGGCATGTTGGAAAATGCAAGGGATTATTGTCTGAAAGCCAATGAATTATACAATTCTGATGTTCCTCTTCAACTGATCGACTATTTGATAAAAAATAAAAGTTCCTTGCAACCTGTCTTATTCAGCCAGTGGGAGAAAAACGGATTCAAAACCAAAGGCAAATGGACGGAACTTTTCGGAACCGGTATTGAAACCGACGAAATTTTCATGGCATGGCATTACGGCTTGTACGTACAGGAAATAGCACAGGCAGGAAAGGAAGCCTATCCTTTGCCGATGTATCTCAATGCTGCGCTGAACAGTCGCGGACGTAAGGCTGGAGAATATCCGAGCGCCGGTCCGCTGGCGCATTTATTGGATATTTGGCGGGCGGCGGCTCCAGCAATTGATTTGTTAGCGCCGGATATTTACGACCCCGGATTTACGGATTGGTGCAGCCAATATCATATTTCCGGAAATCCGCTGTTCATTCCGGAAATCCGGTTAAATGAAGCCAATGCCGTACAAGCGCTATACGCTTTCGGCGAACACGATGTTATGGGGTTCTCGCCATTTTCCATCGAAAGCGTTCCGAATCCCGACGAATATCCTTTGACACAAAGTTACAGGATGTTACGGCAATTATTACCTTTACTGGAGTCCATTCAGGGAAAAGGTAAAACCAATGGAATATTGCTGAACGACAGCATACGGGAGCAAACGCTCACACGAGGCGACTATACTTTTAAATTTATGCATTACTATTCGTTGCCGTGGGAAAAGCACAGCGCTTCGGGTTGGCCCGAAGCGGGGGCGATACTGATTGAATTGTCTGATAATGAATTTCTGGTGGCAGGTACGGATATAGTGGCTACTTTTAGCAATACCAAAAACGATGGAAGCATTACCGGAATCCTTTCGATTGATGAAGTTGAACTGAAAAACGGCGAAATCGTTCCGTTGCGCCGCATGAATGGCGATCAAGACCATCAAGGAAGGCATCTGCGTATTCCGTCGGGGAAATGGAGTATTCTACATGTGAAATTATATGATTACAAATGAATTGATAATTGATAATTAAGAAATACTAAAAATGAAGGCGTTACAGAATATAATTTTTATTCCGGTCTTTCTGATGACGATCTTTGTCGCTTCAGGACAGGTTCGTCTGCCTCAATTAGTTGGCGACGGTATGGTGTTGCAACGCGACGCTCCGGTCAAACTTTGGGGATGGGCTTCGCCCGGCGAAAAAATAACAGTCAATTGTCAATTGTCAATTGTCAATTGTCAATTATCAACCCAAGCCGATGCCGATGGTAAATGGGAAATCCAACTCCCCCCTCAAAAAGCGGGAGGTCCTTATACAATCAAAATCAATACTTTAGAAATCAAAAATGTATTATTCGGCGACGTATGGCTTTGTTCCGGACAGTCAAATATGGAAACGCCTGTTTCCCGCGTCATGACTATGTTCGGCAAAGAGATACAAAGCTACGGCAATCCGAAAATCCATTACGTAAAAATACCGCTGACTTATAATTTTCATAGTCCGCAAGAAGACGTACCGCCCTGCTCGTGGGTGGAATTAAATCCCGAAACAGCGCCCGATTTTTCGGCAGTCGCTTATTTCTTTGCGAAAGAATTGTTTGAAAAAACCGGCGTTCCTGTCGGGATAATCAACTCCAGTGTAGGCGGTTCGCCGGCAGAAGCATGGATAAGCGAAAAGGCTTTGAAACCTTTTCCTGCGCTGCTGAACGATATGCACATCTGTCAATCCGACGAGTTTGTTGAAGAAATGCTCCGGCTGGGTTCCCTGCCCGGACAACGTTGGAATAAAATTTTAAATGAACAGGATAAAGGCTTGAACGACGCGGTGAAATGGTATTCGCCGCAATACGACGACCATTTGTGGGCAACCACTGATTTATCGAATAACAGTTGGGGACAAAAAGATTCCCGTCCGGTGAACGGCGTGTTCTGGTTCCGGAAAACCATTGATATTCCTCCAAAATACGAAAACCAGCCGGCTATGCTTTACATGGGTCGCATCGTGGATGCCGATTCCATATTTGTCAACGGGACATTCGTCGGCACGACCGGCTATCAGTATCCTCCGCGAAATTACACCATTTCCGCTAATATCCTGAAAGCGGGAAAAAATCAAATCACAGTACGCCTGGTCAGCCAGGCAGGATTTCCGGAATTTGTTGCGGAGAAACCTTACAAATTGGTCTTTCCCGATACGGAAATCAGTTTGGAAGGACAATGGAAATACAATACGGGAGCGCTCATGCCGCCGATGCCCGCTGGAGGAGGAATCACTTTCCAGTATAAACCTGCAGGGCTTTACAATGCGATGATTGCTCCGCTGAAAAATATTGTTTTCAAGGGAATTGTTTGGTATCAAGGCGAATCGAATACGGGCAGGTACAATGAATATTACGATTTGATGACAACGCTAATCAGCGACTGGCGAAATTTATGGGGAGAAAAAATTCCTTTTATTGGCGTCCAATTGGCTAATTTCATGAAACCCGCTTTATTACAGCAACAAAGCGATTGGGCGGAATTGCGCGATGTGCAGCGAAAACTGTATCAGACCGTTCCGAATACGGGAATGGCTGTTGCGATAGATTTGGGCGAATGGAACGACATTCATCCGCTCAACAAAAAAGATGTAGGAAAACGGTTGGTATTGCAGGCACGCAACCTCGTTTACGGTGAAAAAATTGTATGCGACGGTCCGGTTTATCAATCGAACACAACGGATGGCAACAGGGTAATCCTTTCTTTTAAAGCCGGTACCGATAATTTAATGCCTGTAAACGAATTAAAAGGTTTTGCCGTTGCCGGAACAGACGGTATTTATAAAACAGCTCACGCCATCATCGAAGGAAAACGCATAATTGTTTGGAGCGACGAAGTTGTTCAACCTGTGAAAGTACGCTATGCCTGGGCGAATAATCCGGCAGAAGCGAATCTGCGCAATCAGGAAGGACTGCCCGCTTCGCCGTTTCAGTGCGAAATCGCACCTTGTCTTCAGACCGCAGGGTTAAGCCGGACGGCGCAAGGCGTGCAGACATTTACTAAAAATTCCGGCGGAGACGTACCGCTTGCCGGCTCTCCTTATGGTTACGAAATGTGGACGGAGGGTGGAAATAATAACTCGCTTTTGTGGTTCGGACCCAATCAGGGTGGGGGAGCGGCGTTCCGGACGGAATGGAACAACGCTCAGGATTACTTGGGACGCGTGGGTTTTTTTATGGATCAAGGCAAGCCTTATACCGGTTACAAAAATTTTTATGCGGATTATAATTATATCCGGTCGGAAAATGGCACAGGCGGCGGTTATTCCTATATCGGCGTTTACGGCTGGACTAAAAATCCATTGGTCGAATGGTATATTGTCGAAGATTGGTATGAGGGCGAAATAATGGATTCTTCAGGAATTTTAGGAACTTATAAAGGTGATTTTACAACCTCCGACGGCGTGGCGTACAAAATCTACAGGAATGTAAGACCAGCCGGTTCAGGCAATATCTTGACCGACGGTCAGGCGTTTCCTCAATACTTTAGCGTGCGCCAAAGAGCCAATAACGCTCCTGGAACTCCGATGTGCGGTTCAATAGCAATAACGGAGCATTTCAAGGAATGGGAAACGTTCGACGACATGAAAATGGGCAGCGATTTGTACGAGGTGAAATTTCTTATCGAGGCAGGCGGCGGAACCGGTTGGTTTGAAGCGTCTTATTTGAAATTGTCGGAGGGGGAACAAGTGCGTAAATAATTGAAAATTAAAAAAATAATAATTATGGATGCTACAATTAAAGAATCGAAAGGATTCTACAAACTTTCATGGCTGCAACGGATAGGATTCGGCAGCGGAGATTTTGCGCAAAATTTGATTTATCAAACGGTGATGCAATATATCTCCATTTTTTATACTACCGTTTTCGGATTAAATCCGTTGATAGTAGGTTTTATAATGCTCATAACGACCTGTATCAATTTAGTTTGGTCTTTGGCGCTGGGCACTTATGTTGATAAGCATACCAACAAATTGGGAAAATATCGTCCTTATTTACTTTTTGGCGGCATTCCGCTCACGATGTTTGCCATTCTCTGTTTTTGGAATGGTTTTCCCGGATCGACGCCGTACGCTTTTATCACTTATATTGGATTATCCTTGCTTTACACGGTGGTCAATGTACCTTACGGAGCGCTCCATGCTTCGCTTACCCGCGATACGGATGAAATTACCAAGCTCACTTCTGCCCGTATGTTCCTTGCCAATTTGGGCGGATTTGCAGTCGCTTTCTTTATTCCTTCGATTGTACAGTCGCTTTCGCCTGACGGAAAATACAATACGCCGGTCGCCGCTCATGCGTGGTTTATCACCATGTCTATTTATGCCGTAGTGGGTTTGATTTTATTGATTTTCTGTTTTTCTCAAACCAAAGAGCGCGTAGTAATGCAAGCCGATAAAACATCGGAAGTAAAAGTATCCGATTTGTGGATGGAATTTGTACGAAACCGTCCGTTGCGTATTGTGGCATTTTTTATTTTCACGGCTTTTACATTGATGGCAATCGGTAATTCGGCCGGTCCGTATTACATTTCATACAATATAGATACTCCCCATTTCCTCAGTTTATTACAGGGACTATCGGATTTTATATATGCAAAAACACATCTGACAATTTCGCCTACAGGTGTATTCCAAGGATTGGGTTCTATTCCGGCATTCATTTTTTTACCGATGGTACCTGCCATAAAAAAGGCAATCGGTAAAAAGCAAATGTTTTACGTATTCCTGTCGATTGCTATCATCGGCATGGTAATACTTTACATCATTTCGGTTATTCCTGCGCTGCGTTCGCAAATTTGGCTTTTATTAACGGCTCAATTTATCAAATCCACCGGTATTATTGTGGCTACGGGTTACATGTGGGCGCTGGTGCCTGAAGTAATTTCTTTCGGCGAACACACAACAGGACGGCGTATTTCGGGTATGGTAAACGCTATTATAGGTATTGTTTTTCAGGCAGGAATGGCTATTGGTCTTTTTATTCCGAATGCCGTATTATATTTTGTAGGATTTAACAAAGATGCAGACGTACAATCTGCTTTTACACAACAAGGTATTTTGTGGTTAGTTGCCGTTCTTCCCGCATTGTTTTTGCTTTTGGAAATGTTTATCATATCAAAATACGAATTGGAAGATCACATTATTGATAAGATAAATAAGGAGATTGAGGAGAGGCAGTTGAAATAATTAAATTGTAATAATTATTGGCGCTTTTGGAAGTCTTGAAAATTCTGTATAAATTTGCTGTACATTTTATCATACAATATTATGACAAGTACAATTATTATACCACGTGAATCGAAAGTATCTTTGTCTGTTCCGTCTTCATTTATAGGCAAACAAATAGAAGTTACGTTTACTTTAGTAGAAGAACCGGATAAACAGAAACCGGTTACGCGGTTGTCAGAGATGTTTCGAGGCGCGTTATCAAAAGAAAGCGCCGAAAGCCTTAACAGGCACATTAAAACGTTACGTAACGAATGGAACGATATTTAATAGACAGTAATGTAATTGTGAATTACACTGCGGAAAAATTTTCTGAAAGCGCAATGCGTTTTTTAGCAGATGTAATTGATGAAATACCCAATATTTCTGTTATTACAAAAATTGAAGTACTCTCGTGGCACAGCGCTATTGAACAAGAAGAATCTGCGATAGGGCTATTTGTTGACGTTTCAAATGTAATTGCTCTGTCCGATATTATTGTTGAAAAATGTATAGAAATTCGTAGAAATTGTAGAATAAAAACTCCTGACGCTATCATAGCTGCCACAGCAATTATTCATAATTTTACCCTACTTACAAGCGATTTGGATTTTAATCGTATTCCGAATTTAAAAATTTTGAATCCGTATAATGTATAAATGATTTTTTTACTATTAAGATATTTGTAATGAAATTAACAAAACAACAATTAGCATTTTCATTGCTGTGCTTTTTATTATTGAATTGTACATTAAAAACAGTAAGTCAAACAACATTAAAAGAGGCACTTGCCGGTAAGTTTTTAATCGGTACAGCAATGAATATCAACCAGATATGGGGAAAAGATACATTGGCTGTGAAAGTGATCGCGCAACAATTTGACGCTATCGTTGCTGAAAATTGTATGAAAAGCATGTATCTGCAACCCAAAGAAGGCGAATTTAATTTTAAGGATGCCGACCGGTTTGTAGCATTTGGCGAACAAAATCATTTGTGGATGACCGGACATTGCCTGATTTGGCACTCGCAAACGCCTTCGTGGTTCTTTACAGACGATCAGGGAAAAGAGGTGTCGAAAGAAGTTCTCATTGAGCGTATGAAAAATCATATCACAACCGTAGTATCGCGTTACAAAGGACGCATCAAAGGCTGGGACGTAGTGAATGAAGCGCTTAACGACGACGGGACTTACCGCAACAGCAAATTTTATGAAATCGTAGGCGAAGATTTTATTCCACTGGCATTCAAATTTGCGCATGAAGCAGACCCCGATGCCGAACTTTATTACAACGACTATAACGAATGGCGTCCGGAAAAAAGGGATGCGATTGTGAAACTGATAAAAAAACTGAAAGATGAAGGTTTGCGCATTGATGCCGTTGGAATGCAGGGACATGTTGGTATGGACTATCCCGATCTCGGCGATTATAAAGCGGCTATTGATGCCTACGCTGCAGCCGGCGTAAAAGTAATGCTTACAGAGCTTGATTTAAGCGCTTTACCTTCGCCCCGCCGGAATGTAGGCGCCAATATTTCCGATATCGAAGCCTACCGCAACGAGATGAATCCTTATACCGGCGATTTGCCCGATTCTGTGGCAACTGCATGGACAAATCGCATGGCAGCGCTTTTTAAACTTTTTATAGACAATCGAGACAAGATGGAGCGCGTTACTTTATGGGGAGTGACGGACGGACAGTCGTGGAAAAACGATTTCCCAATGCGCGGTCGAACCGACTATCCTTTATTGTTCGATCGCAATTATCAACCCAAAGCGATTGTATCAACAATTATTCAAGAAGCAGAAAAACAATAATTAACAATTTATTTATATGAAGACACCGAAATATTTAGTTCCGAACGACTACATGGCAGATCCTGCTGTGCATATTTTTAATGGTAAACTGTACATTTATCCTTCTCACGACCGTGAAAGCGGTATTCTCGAAAACGACAACGGCGATCATTTTGATATGAAAGATTATCATGTGTTTTCGTTAGACGATGTGGAAAACGGCAAAGCGACCGATCACGGCGTCGTTTTGGATGTTAAGGATATTCCATGGGCGGGACGACAACTGTGGGATTGCGATGTAGCGCATAAAAACGGTAAATATTACATGTATTTTCCGCTGAAAGACAAAAACGACAGTTTCCATATCGGAGTTGCCGTTGCAGATCGTCCCGAAGGACCTTTTATTCCGCAGCCCGATCCGATTCGTGGAAGTTACAGCATCGACCCGTGCATTTTGGAAGAAAACGGCGAATATTACATGTACTTCGGCGGATTATGGGGTGGACAGTTGCAACGCTACCGCGACAACAAAGCGTTGGAAAGCGCTGCTTTTCCTGCCGATAACGAACCGGCAATTCCTTCGCGGGTAGCTAAGTTGAGTAAAGATATGCTTCAGTTTGCCGAAGAGCCACGACCGGTAATCATTCTGGGTAAGAACGGCAAGCCGCTTACTTCCGGCGATAATCAACACCGCTTCTTTGAAGCATCGTGGATACATAAATACAAAGGGAAATATTATTTTTCCTATTCTACCGGCGATACGCACCGGTTGTGTTATGCCATCGGCGACAGTCCCTACGGACCGTTTACGTATCAAGGCGTTATACTGACTCCGGTTGTCGGTTGGACGACTCATCATGCAATTGTAGAATTTAAAGGGAAATGGTATCTCTTTCATCACGATAGCGTTCCTTCCGGTGGAAAAACATGGTTGAGAAGTCTTAAGGTGGTGGAGTTGGAATACAATCCTGATGGGACGATTCAAACCATTGAAGGTGGCGGGGATGGGAATTAATACAAAAAATGGTTGCAGGAATTAAAAATTTGTATTAACTTTGCAGGCTCAAAAAAAGAGCGGGGTGTAGCTCAGCCCGGTTAGAGTACGCGTCTGGGGGGCGTGTGGTCGGACGTTCGAATCGTCTCACCCCGACGGCTGAAAGAGAAGGACTTACAAAAAATGTGAGTCCTTACTTTTGCTACCTGAAATAAAAGTGAAATCATCATGGAACAATCATTATCAATTTACAATACGCTTACACGGGAAAAAGAAGTTTTTACGCCGCTGCATCCGCCGCATGTCGGAGTCTATGTCTGCGGTCCGACGGTTTATGGCGATCCGCATTTGGGACATGCCCGCCCGGCAATCACGTTCGATATTCTTTTTCGTTATCTGAAGCATCTCGGATACAAAGTGCGATATGTCAGGAATATAACGGATGTTGGACATTTGGTGAACGACGCCGATTCGGGTGAAGACAAAATTGAGAAAAAAGCGCGTCTGGAACATCTTGAGCCGATGGAGGTCGTTCAATATTACCTGAACCGGTACCGCAAAGCGATGGAAGCTCTGAATGTCCTGCCGCCGAGTATCGAACCGCACGCCAGCGGACACATCATCGAACAGATTCAATTGACGAAAGAAATTCTCGACAAAGGATATGCTTATGAAAGCGAAGGTTCGGTGTATTTCGATGTAGGAAAATACAATACACAACATCAATATGGCATACTGTCGGGACGCAATATTGAAGATATGCTGAATACAACCCGCGAACTGGACGGGCAGGAAGAGAAACGCAACAGCGTCGATTTTGCTTTGTGGAAAAAGGCTTCGCCCGAACATATCATGCGCTGGCCTTCGCCCTGGAGCGACGGGGTTCCGGGCTGGCATCTCGAATGTACGGCTATGGGTAAGAAATACTTGGGCGAACAATTCGATATTCACGGGGGAGGAATGGACTTGATTTTTCCACACCACGAATGTGAAATTGCTCAAAGCGTTGCCTCGACCGGTCGCGAAGCCGTCCGGTATTGGATGCACAACAATATGGTAACAGTCAACGGTCAAAAGATGGGCAAATCGCTGGGTAATTTTATTACTTTGGAAGACTTTTTTTCCGGAAATCATCCGATGTTGACGCAGTCGTATTCACCGATGACCATCCGTTTTTTCATCCTTCAGGCGCATTACCGGAGCACGGTTGATTTCAGCAACGAAGCCTTGCAGGCGTCTGAAAAAGGGCTTGCCCGCTTGATGGAAGCGTACAGGAATATCAGCCGGTTGGAAGCAAAAGCAACAGCTTCAACAGTTTCCATTAACGAATTGAAACAGAAAAGCTACGAAGCGTTGAACGACGATTTGAATACGCCGATAGTCATTTCATATCTTTTTGAAGCCGCCCGCAACATCAATTCGGCGCTTGATGGGCATATTACTTTGACATCCGGCGATATAGACGAATTGAAACAATTTTTTGATTTGTTTTTGTTTGATTTACTGGGTATTC
>Ga0123357_10006877_pt1 | contig 13979 bp, 10 predicted proteins | sample TergutEmb28metaG_FD_89873 | JGI IMG/M metagenome (GOLD analysis project Ga0123357, IMG submission 89873) | Embiratermes neotenicus P4 segment gut microbial communities from Petit-Saut dam, French Guiana - Emb289 P4 | ecosystem: Host-associated > Arthropoda: Insects > Digestive system > Gut ... | reverse complement strand
TATCCTGATATAGCACCAGTTTGTCGGTATGTCTTTAAACCACCAACTGATGTCACCTACAGAAATACAGTTTAAAGAGGATGGGCAGTAAAATAAACCACGTTACTAGTTTCAGGTGATGCAACTGGAGAACAGCACACATAATGCAGTGTGGGCAACAACCCCATCATGCTGAAACCAGATGGTTTCAAGTGTCACTAATGCAACCCAGGATGTGATCAAGAGATTGCATGTAACATTCTGTTTACCATTATTGCACAGCTGCATGCTGGATTCTTTCAGACAGCAATGAAAATTTTTGTTGTTGTCTAGCCCTTGTCTGATATTAACATTGTGAGAGCAATGGAAGATTCTGCTGCATCATATTCACTAAGCCTTTATAAAAACCTTAGACTGCCCTGTCAAGCTGCGTTGACATGCAATTTGCCGTTTATAAGGATGCAGTATGAGATCTGCATGCAGAATTCTGGTCAGGCTTCCTCACAATGTAGAAGCATTAGTATCACCTTGCAGAACAATGTGTACTTCACTTTTGTAGTTTCCACATGCTCCGTGTTCTCCAGTATTCTCACTGTCCTACACAGAGCCAGCCTCATGCCCCTATTTCACCCAAAATACAAACTGTATTCTATGATGCCATTTCTTGCCCACAGTTACCAACTTCCTACCAAAATATGCATTGCACATACATAACCAAGTGACTTATAAGAATACTCATGAGAACACATGCTGCATACTGACTAATGGTCCATTCTACATTACAACCAAGCCTGTCTAGCAAACACTGCTATTCACTGCAGCTGTCTATACAGCACTGCCATGACAACACTCTGATTTCTTCAAAAGAAACAAAATAAAAATGCACCTAAGTTTTTAATGCCACAGATCTAAAGTTATAAATGTACTAACTAGTCAGCAATTTTTTTGTCATATTTCACCAATTATTCACACCAGGAAGAGATATTTCCAACAAAAGACATGAATCTCATCCTCTTCCTACTAATATAGTAGCATATAATTAAAATTAAAAAGGTACAACCCTCCCCCCTGGCTCCACTTAGTAACATTAAACATTAAATAACTTTAATCCTCTCCTTACAGCCATCCTACTAACTACAGCACTATAAAAGCTTTCCCCATCCCTGCCATGAAGACCTAAAACAGCAGTTGAAATATAGCTCCACTCCTTCTTAACTCCACACTATACAGAGTTAAGTGGTCAGCTTCAAGCTCTGGCTGCTTTACACACTGGAAGAATCCAGCTACTGACTAAGTATGTGGTCTCCTGAGCCAGTCTGGATGATTGGGTTACGATGTTTTCTTACTTTTTATCCTGTAGTATATTCAGGCATGTGTTTTCCTGCTAGCTAAAGTACTGAGGAGGTTGATGCAAGTGGATTGAGTCTGTAAGTAAATAAACAGCAGGTTTGTTGTGCAAGATGAAGATATACTATACAGATTGAGCTTACGGTCCCTGTGTACCCATACAGTTACGTCTTATTTTATGCCAGGGTTATGTTCCTTAAGAATGACAAGGAAATCAAACAAAAAATTCCCATTTAAGACAGTGTACCTGTATATCTTGAGGGTTTGGGAATTGAACTCATCCTATATAGTGCAATGACAGCCTGCGTCAGCAAAAGCAGCTTCCCCATTAATTTTACTGTTGTGAAAAATGTCTCTTTGTGAACCTGCTAAACCAACCCGTACTCACACTAAATGGTTTAATATTATCATCACCTTATGATAGATCATCGTAAATAGAACAAGCCATGGCTTGAACCTAAAGCATGCTTACAGGCATCAGGGAGTTGATTCTAATCCTATACCCAAGAACTCAACAATTTTTCCATAAATTCTACAGTTGCACTCCTTGAATAAGAAGTTCTTTTTGTGCTCACTTTAGTTCCTGACTTAGCACTTTCTTTAATTCAATCAGCATTATTACAAATTGCAGGTACGCTACTATGAGCATACAAGATACGTCAACAATTCGTTTGCCTTTTTCAAGTTGGCTTAGCACGTCGAATTTCACTGCAATATCGATCGTCTTTCACCAGTTCTTCATTTCAATTGCACTAGGTAACACACATTTATGCTTCTCACTCATGTTGGTAAGAAAAGCCAATACTGATGAAGGAAACTCATGAGCTACATGATTGCATCACCAATGTAATCAATCCATCATGTGAATGATGGCATAACAATGACATCACTTTATGCTAGCCTCCTACAGAAGATAAGAAGGGACAAAGATCATCTACGCCAAATCGCATTAAATTGATATAGCATAAATTCAAAAAGGGGTGTAAATTTTCAAGTCATGTTAAAATGAAACTGAGCAAAAAAGAAATTGAGTAAAACAAGACCTGCTTGTACTGCATTCATCAGGAACTTGGCTCTAACTGCCTTTTCACATATCATCGCAAACACCATCAGGCTGATGAATCTCCACAAGAACATCAAGGGCCATTTCTAACATTCACTGTCAAGTATGAGAGATTTATTTATTATGGACTCTCTGAAGAAACTCAGAGTACATTCACAGTATAGGGTAGGTGCACAGTGAGTTTTGACTCACTCTGTATAAACAGTATTGAAAGTTGACGTGGAAATTCCTCACATAAAGGGTTACAGTGTTTAGACTAAGCCAAAGCTAATCGTATTAATAATTAACATTTTCTGTTGTGAACTGCACTGGTGTACATCTCTTTCACTACACCCAGAGATATAGGAACAGAGTTATAATAAATAAAACACAAATTTCCTTTCTGCTTATAAAGGGTTACCATTAAATTAGTATGCTCATTGGATTCAGGACTGTCTTGCACTGAGATTTAGTTCTCTACCAGTAAGAAGGTAAGATGTATGAGCTTGACAAACGTAGAGCTATATCAGCTTGAATGTCATGTTCAATTCTTGACTGTTGAAAGCAATAGCACTCTTTCATTGTATATATACAATGCAAGTCAAAGTTTCCCTTCTCTTTACTGTTGCACCTTGTGCAAACCAAATGAACCTCAGGGGAACAATGGTTGAATAAAAGGTGCTTAACTCTTTAACATGTGAGGTAAGGGATTGATATAATTCATAATAGAGGGATGACACTATATTTTAAGCAGAGAGGGAGTTTTGGCTATTAATGGTATATTCATGACTTCAGAATTATTCTTGCTAAAATACGCTAGCAAAACTATGTGAGAAATACTTTGCCCTAATTCAACAATCTTTTTTATTACTATACAAATGGATGTTTCTAAAAATGTTTATAGATTCCTGAAAATTAATGTACAGGCTGTCTTCCAACAGTTTATAGACAGCTCACGATAATGAACCAATTTTTATTTTACCTGTGGAGGAACAAGCCTAATTCCTCTGTGAGCAGCTATAGGTCCAGAATGAGGTGGCCCACCTAGTCCACCTCTGGTGCCATAGTTGGGACCCCAACTTCCAACAACAACACCAGCTATCTCCAACTGCCCACCTCTGGTAGGCACAGACCGACGCAACAGGCCTCGTGCAGCACCATTTGTAGAATACAAGTTATTTCCTCGCCCCACAGGCAAAGTACGGGGAGTCATTAATGCACCTCCTGCTGGCATGATGTTAGAAGGAGATAGGGAAATGCGTGTACCTGTACAAAGAGACACATGTGATTAATTTATTGTGACATAATACAACAGTGTTTCCCACATGCATGGCATTTAAGATTATCAGACTTTGTGTGCTATATGACTAAGTAAACAGTAAAGGTAAAAGCTGTCCCTGGGTTTAATTCAGCAACACACTATAAAAGCACATGGCAAAAGAATAGAAATATTATGAAGAAGATGGATGGGCCCCAACACTGGTCTGGTTATTTTACAGAATATTAACTGGAAAGTGCAAAATAGTTTCAGATTCTTTAAATAACAACAGCAGACTATGATGATCTGTGGTAATGGGTTTGAGCACCATAGTTAAGTTAAAGCAGCAAAAAGTACTTCATTCATATTTCTCTACAAGAAAAAGTTTGCCAAAAAATCACATAAAACATTTAGTCTAACTGGTTTTCATACCAGAACGTCCCCAGCGTTCTGTACCCAGTAGTGTCACAAAGTGTAGTAATTCCATTGGAGCTTCAAGCAGTAATAGACCAATGCCACGGACTGCTTAGACTCTGCAGATGGAGGCATCAACATCGCCCAAAAAGCCACTTAAAACATTTACTGATCAATATGCTGTCATATCTGAAAGACTCTTCATCAATACTGCTGGCAGAACCTCAGACCAATGATACTTCAAAGGTTAGGTCTGAGAGTTACAAATATTACTTGGTGCAGCATTGGCAACATACCTGGCACCTGGGGAAGTGGCGGTCTTGCAAATTGGACATCAAGTCCCTCCAGAATAGCCTTACGCATTCGTTCTACCTTCACAACATGTTCAATGTGATGGTCACATAGTTCCAGAAGGTTTTTTACAACACTTGTTCTTGCTAATTTATGATGGAACAACTTTCCATCAAAAAACAGCCATGGGCAGCACATGAGCCAGGGAATAGGGGCACCACAAGCATCATTAGCTAACAATGCCATTTCTACCCCTTGCATAAACAATGCAGCCAACTGGACACCACGGCTGGACACCATAGGGAGCTAAAACAAAGCGTGTGAATGTATGCATGAGATCTTCCACAAGCAAATGGTCAGTTTTAACCCTTTCAGGATGAAACATATGTGTTTTACACAAGGACTCAGTGTGTATGGCACAACAAACACTTTCCACCTTGGTTATACAAAACCAATCCGTTAATTTTGTGTACGGCAAAAGTCGCCAATTTTCAAAGATCCAAAAATAACACAAACACAGGTGACAACATGTAAAGTTCCTGAATGTTAAACTTGGTGGTCTGTAATGTAACCTCTAGGCTTGAAAACGCTGATACATCTTGCATTCTCAATTCATGACAGTGTAGCAGACATGTCTACTATCTGAGTTAACTTCTACAGACAAAAACACAGACAGCATCATATAAGCTTGAAAAGGTTTCAGTTTTACAAGTCTGTAGTATCATGTGTAACAAGAATATCATGTATTTTGTTACTATAACACTGTGTCATTTTTATTTTAACCATTTACAACTGCAGTACAATCTTCACTCAGACTGAAATCTCCTATTAATGCAAAAAATATGAAACAGCATGCAGTGATTTAATGCTTCTTGAAGAAGCAGGCCAAATAATGTAACCAATCCCAAGCTATACAACAATTCTACCCTGAAATAACTCAAAGATTTGCACAAGATGTACCTGTAACTCTTGCAGATAATGAGCATTCATCAGTTCTGGAGAAAAGGCCTGCGCAATGAATGCATCAAGTTCAGGTTTACGAAGAATTTTCTTGTCAGTAAATGACATTATGTACCTAAAATAAAAGAACAGATATTACAACAGTACTTGCTGGAATGACAAAAAAGTGCCAAATAATACATTAAATTATCAGGAGGCTACTTAATATTGTCATGCACAATTCAAACTGTGCAAAAATGGCACTTCATAATTTCATTTTTAAAATCAGCAATGGCGTGAATATTTAACAAAATATGAGAAATAATAAATTTCCAACTCCATATATTCAAATATCCTTGGTATGATTAGGCAGTTCAGTTTAACCTCCGAAGCTAATGGCTACCCTCCCGATTAACTCTGGGTTTCATATGATCAACTTCACAACAACTGACTGACATTAACAGATTTGAGTTAGGAATGTGGCAAGTGCAGTATGTATAACAGCCAAAAACAAATTCTTAAAAAAATATTTCATATGAGTACACTTCCCCACCCGGGGGTACGCGGTGGTGCATTTGGTTGAGGCACTGCGCTACAAGCCAGAAGGTCACAGGTTTGATTCCCGATGGTGTCACTGGAATTTTTCATTGACATAATCCTTCCGGTCACACTATGGCCCTTGGGTTGACTCAGCCTCTAAAAGAAATGAGTACCAGGAATTTCCTGGGGGGTAAGGCGGCCGGTGCGTAGGGCTGACAACCTTACGACCTTCATGTGCTATCTTGAAATCTGGAAGCCTCAACATCCTGGAACCCTATGGGCCTGCCCAGACCTGTAATGGGATTGCTTTACCTTTTCACACTTCCCCTACCCCAATTCCAAAATTTACTAGCAACAAGCTTTTATCTGTTCTGTTTACTGTGCATTCTTCTTTAATAAAAAATTGAAATATAATAGCTAAACACCTCCTCTCCTCAATTTTGTTGTCCGATTTTTGACACATATTGTTGGATAAAGAAAATGAAACTTGATCACTTGCTCTAGTTTTGGGTTTCTGTGCCATGAAGTAGATGAGTGCTCTGACATTTCAGATGGATGTCAGATCACCTCTCTATAAACAGTGCAGAAAAACAAGACCATCAACTAATCAACAACTGCCACGAAAACCTCGAAACTTGTATACATTGAATCTCGTTAGAAGAGTCGGAATGCGCCGTTTCAATCAACTGTCCTACACAACAAATATACGATGGAGGTACAATCTCTAAAACAAATCCCCAACAGCTCTCAAATGTGGCACATTTTATCTCTGTTTCTCATCCCATTACATAACCACATTCAGTTCTGCAACTCACAATGTTACCATTACAGAAATGTGCACATGGCCGAAAACTTCGTGTTTGTCTTCCCATCTCTCAAGGGGAAGGAAAGAAAGGAAAGGAGGAGAAACTATGAACAAGAATATTCTATTTCTTGTCACAATATTTCTGTGTCAAGTACGATCTCCAAATTACATTTCAGCGTCTATTTATGACACTGACACTATACCAAGGATGTGGTTTGTGTTCTTGAGTTTGTAAAATTCAGTTATGCCATGTAGTGCTCTGAAATGTCACATACCTGAGCACAGAAGCCATAACGAGTAAATGCTGGGGAACATAGGCAGGATTCAGCATTAAAGGTGTGTCTGAACGCATACAAGTCAAGAATGCTCGAAGGCGGCGTCGTTTGTCATCAATAGCAGATCTAGAGGACAAAGCTACTGATTAATAAAATGTGAAAAAACATATTTGTTCAAGATGATAACAACGAAATCACATATATCAATAAAATAATGGTGAGTAAACATTCACGCAAACATTCACTAATAAAATTAACACAGAAGTAATGACTTTAAAGCGATGTTATCTTTCCTTAAACAAAACAGTAATATGTTTTGTTCACGAATTCAGCAACAAACAATTTTTGCTTTAACAGTACTAACACTTCCTTAATAATTAGTCATTTGTAATGCTAGATGAAAATTGAATCCAGACACATTACACCACTTAATACCCTTCTATGGAAGCAAATTCTAACAATTCCATTTCTGTGTAAAAGGAGCAACAAGACACTATTTGTAGAATGAAATAGAAGCAGAATAGGTGATGGGACATGGCCATTCCAACGAAGGTACCTGTCCAGAGAAACTAAAGGAATCCAAGAGAAAAGTGAAGTAATTAAACAAACAATGGGGTAAGATTAAACCAAACCACACACTTTGCCAAGTAGAAAGAACCATCCACTCACTGAGTTAACTTTTTCAGTCTGAATGGAATTATAAGCTATAAATATTTCATTCAGAAATTACAAAATTGACAATCATGTAGTCCCAACTCTTGAAAACAACTAAAATAAATTTGATAATAAGTTCAACAGTTACTAAACAATACATACCCAAACCAAAGCCTCTGAATAGTAGGCACTCCCCACCCAATCTGCTCTGCTCTGACCAAGTCTGCAGACTGATATGGATTGCTCTTTGACCAAATCCATTCTTTTACATAGAGTTCTGGAATATCACACTTATCTGGCTCTAGACATAAAAGAATAAACAAATACATTTAAAGGGCTTCTACATAAATTTCTCAAAATACACATGGAATAAAATTAAAGAAACACGCCAGTAATATGAGGTGTAGCTATTTAGAAACACACAGTGATAAACCTCGGACTGTTCTATACCACTAGGCAGTGCATTAACAATTTAAGGGGAACTTGATCTAATAAAATTCCTCATATTTTTACAGCTTCTGAAACTGCAAGAGTACTGGATGTATACACTTCCATGATTTTGTGTCGAAAGCATAAAAGAACAAGCTAACACAGAAATTAACTGCATCTCATTTTAAGCAACAATTAACTAAGATCAAGTTCTGACACATGTGAAATACTGATTGCACTTTGCATCTGCTTGATATAAATTTTATTAAATTAATTAGAAGGCATTTAAAAATCAATTACAAGAAGCAACCTTATAATTAAGTAAAAAAAAAATCACAGCAGACAACATAACATCAAGACTTCAACCAACCTAAGAATACAAGTGTGCACTGAGAAAATTGGGGACTTCAAAATTGCATAATTTGAAAGTCCCATTTTTCAGGCCAAAGCATTTTAAATTAATGACACTTTACTGCACCTCAATTACCTCTAACATAAACTGTAATTGTTAAAATTAAAATCCATTTTACAGGTACACACACACATCCAAGAAATTCTAAATTTTTCCTCAATTCTATATTACTCTTGGGCCAAATTCATTTACAAACAGTCAATTTCATCTTGTCTGTTTGTCTAGAAGAAAATGGATTGGAACACCATGCTAAAGAAGGCCTTAAGTGGAGTAACTTGAGACTGAGACAGTGGGCTGAAACATTATTTTGAGATGTAACTGCTGCATGCAGCCCTCATTCATGAACTCAGCCATAAGAAGGTCTACTGGTTATGTACCAAACTTCTACCAGTCAATAAGCCAACATCCAACTTAATGACTTTCTCAATTCTGGAATTAATCTGGTCCATCAGCGAAACCACAAGATAAGAAACTGTATCTCATGGTATTAGTATGGACAGTATTCTAGGCTAGTCATCCCTTATATGTTATTTACCTGAATACACCAAATGTGTCTAAAAAGAGGGGACAGAGGGGGTTACTTTATAATTGTGAAAAAAATTAACCAAGTCCAGAACTGGTATGTACCTCGACAATTAAGACTGTCAAGGTGGAGTTACCTTATATTCAGGTACATGAGGTAGGTATATGCTAAAACAAGTTATTTCAAACATCTTCCTCAATACCAATTCCCCCTCTTTCCCATCCCATTAAATTAATTCAATTCTATATATTAAGCTGTTTCAATACTCACCACCTTTCTCTTTACTCTTCGAAGCCATATACATGTAATGATGGAGGTTGAACAGAATTGCATATACCATCTGCCTGACAGGTTGATATAAAAGATGGATACTGGGAAACTCTTTGTGAGTTTCATCTTCCATTAACACAGGAAGTTTTATTTCACCCTAACAAAAACATCCAGAATCAAAACCAGAAAAATATCCGAAGATTAAACAATTCTTTGACTAGTTTGCCCTTTACCTTGGCTGTTCTTTGGCTGACAAAATAAGCCAGACTTCTCCAATAGGCAAAAGAAGCGTTATCATTCAATTTTAACGCTAACTGGTGTAACCTGAGCTCCTGATATTAATCACCCACTCACCAAGAACTACAGAGCCTGATGGGAAGCACATGTCATGGGCATTGGTTTTTTTTTTTTGTTAGAGTGGAGCATTGCAAACACCGATAACATTTCTGGAGCTTTGCATGCCACAGCCTGACTGGCATTGTTTTGTTTTGGAAAGTAAATTTATGCAGCAAAAAATACAACTTTATTTCTGTATCAGGGAACAGTCTAATACGCACAAAAAAAAAATCCTAAGCCGGTCATTATTCCATCCCTACGCAGCTATCATTCTTAACAGTTTGGGATATCAACAGCACATGACAGTCCTGTTCAACACAGTCTGTCCATATGAAGCATTCTCAGTGTCACCAGATAGCAGTTATCATCAAAGACAAATTTCCACAGTTGATACAATGCACATTCTGTGACCTTTTGATTTAAAAGCTGCAGCTAGAGGTAAGAACCATCTGTTTTAAGGCTAGTTGTACTTCTGGAAGGTAAAGTTCAGTACAGTGTGTTAACAGAAAAAACTGTACAGGACATCTGCACCACAGGGAGATTACGTGTACATGAGAAAAATGTATGGTACTATAAGTATGTCAAAACAAGAGCCATCAGTGAAATCCACAAAGTGCCTGTGTCTATTTTGTATCTACAGGCCAAATCATGCTATTATGCTGGTCAATTTGTGCCTCAAAGAAATGTATCTCTATTACTTTGCGTAGGTATTTCCAAAATGCTCATGTTACACAACCTACGTAAATGTGACAGCTTCTTTTTAATAATATCATGTTTAAATTTCAACAGGCTTTATGCTAGCAAAACACAAAATGCCTACCTGTGTTAGAATTTGGTATATGTATGGTGACATGAGCCCTTTTTGATGTCTCTCACTTGCTGTACGCATGACTTCCGGTGGTACATTTGGCAATGAAGTAAGTTTATTGGATGCAGGTCCAACCACATCATCAGTGCCAGCAGCTGATTTAGAGTTCTTGAACACATAAAATAAATGCTGTAGCAAATCCAGCACTAGAAAAATATCAACACTTTCAAAGCAGTAACGTAATGTGCTACACTGTTCTTCAGAATTAAACTTCTCTTTATTTTCAAATACAGTAAATATGAGATCTAATTTGAAATTATTTTATATTACCAAGAACATAAAACAGTTTGCAAATGACCTGTTCAATCAATATGGCAAATGCAACTGTTATAAATTCTTAAGTTTTTTACCCTTTTCATCAATTTGATACACATAAGACAACTGAATCTGATTGTATGTTTATAAGTGACACGGCTATATAATACAGCTGTACCATCTGAAGTTAAAAGTTTAAGTAGTGACATAATATCACGAGCCAAGCAAACAAGTTAATGTCCAAGCAACTTCTGTAGTATTCTCTCTCTCTCTCTCTCTCTCTCTCTGACATCTCTACCTGATTGTTCCAACCAACTTCTGGGGTAAGTCTGCAGGGTGAAGTGGCACTGGAACTGCTGCTTGAACTTGATGAACTTATAAGGAGACTGGCTGAATGATTGCCACCATTTATGGCATGAGAATTTGACATCCCTATCGAAAAAAAGTCTTTATTAGCAATCCTATTAACAGATTTTCCACGTTAACACTCAAACACTGTGAAATACTGTGTATGATGGAACTTTCATTTAACTCAACAATTTAAATACAGTCAAGCAAAGAGATGCTGACAGAAACTTACCACCAGACAAGGCCATTTCATCTTCTTCGGCAGCACCAGAGTGGTTCTTTACCTCACAGTGGTTCACGTTCTCATTAACGTTAGTTTTTGGCGCATCACTCTGGCTACCAATTGTGGGAGGTTCAATTACTATCTGTGGAGCTTTAGTAGCTTTAGCTGTGGCTTCATTGTAGGCTGCCAAACTATCTCGCTGTGTAAAAGGAAGCAAACAAGTGTTCAGAAATATTCCACCAGCTGTACTACTGTAGGAAGCCAGCTAGTGTAACTGGAATTCATCTTCCTCCACACCTTCACGCAAACACCAATCCCTCCAGACTGTTTTTAAGACTGTTCATTCGCCTTCATTCTCACCCCAACTGCAAATAATCATATCATATGCTTTGCCAGCACTAATTTAAAAGAATTTGATTTTAAAATAAGATTCACCTTATAACAACAAAAGTACTCTCGTATCTAAGTCACTGTCAATGCTTAAAAAAGGCTAAAAGGACAAATGCTTCAATAAAAGCCAAGGTAAGTAGCATCATTACACATTTCCAAGTTCACTTTGAAAAGAATTAAAGAATAAATATGGATGACACTGACATAATTATTCTGAAAATTATGAACTACAAAAATACTAATATATAACAACAAAAAATCTAAATAATATTCACAGTGACAGAAGTCAAGTCAAAATAGATTACCTGCAATGAAATATTTCATCACCTGAAAAAAAGGTGGATTGCCTTACACACACAAGTGCACACAGAAGTCAACATTTTTTTTTTCCAATCCCCGTTGTGTTGAATTCCTAAAATTATAATATATATATATAGTTGTACACAACTTTATATTTTATTAGATTATATCAGGTTATAATTCACCTACATGTTTCGGCCAAACTGCAGGGTCATCTTCAGGCTGATCTTTGAGTAGGTGGGGTGTACAATTGATAATGCTTTCAATCTACGAGATTTCATATTACAATAATTGGTTAAAATAATTATGTTATGCCATATAAAAAAAATTAAGATAACATGGTATAACACAATTATTTTAACCAATTACTGTAATACAAGACCTCATAGATTGAAAGCATTACCAATTGTACACCCCACCCACTCAAAGATCAGCCTGAAGATGGCCCTGCAGTTTGGCCAAAACATGTAGCTGAGTTATGACCTAATATAATCTAATAAAATATAAAGTTGTGTATGAATCTATTATATATATATATATATATATATATATATACAGGGTGTTTCACAACTTGTGGACATTACTGCAGGAGGTGATTTCCTAGGTGTTTGTGATCAAAAAAGTTCATATAAACATGTGTCCGATATTGGACGGTTATGGAGTTATGGGCATTATTAATTCCCGTACACACCCTCGTGTGAACCGTGTTACAGAACCAGCTGGCGGGTGATGTACTCAACTTGGTGGCTTATCGTTTGCTTTGCAAGTTTTATTTTTGCCACCTGACTCGCCCACCCAGCTGCAAACAGTCCAGTGTCCGTATCACGACACTTGGAAGGTACTTAAGGTGGGGTGGCTGGTTATTCGTCTGGCCAGTGTATACTGCATGACTCAGCTACTACTGCATGTTCAAAAACTCTTATCACTTACATTTCAGTGACCGTGCCGGCTGCTGATGTTCCGAACAGTACATCGATAGTTTCGTAAAGGCATGGGAGGTAGAAGCAGCAGTGCAGAGTGGCTGTTAGTCCCGTATGCATTCTCATCTCGGTGCGTGTTACGTTCACGATGCCATTTACATTTGCAGTTGCAGAGTATGCAGATATGATTTATGTGTACGGTTTTTGTGATGGTAATTCAGTTCAGGCCGCAGCTGAATATCAGCAACGTTTTCCAAACCGTAGAATACCAACCTGAAGAGTGTTTACTCGAGTTTACCAGACACTGTGAGATACTGGTACACTTCCCGGCGTTCGCATTGCAGCCGAGTGTGATGTTAATGAAGGCGTCAATGAAGAAAAAGGCATTGTTCAGATGGTACAGAACAGTCCACGTGCAAGTATGCGAAGAATTGCAAGACGTCTTCGTGTTCCCCACACGAGAGTGTGGAAAACACTTCATGCAGAGGGCATGTATCCATACCGCATGCAGCGAGTGCAACATCTCGGACTGGGCGATTTTGCTGAGAGGCTGGAATTTCACAAGTGGTTCAATGGCAGTCACAAGTTGCATCATTACATCCTGTTTACTGACGAATTGCAATTCAATCGTGACGGTGTCGATAACACACAACTCTCATATGTGGGCAGATGAGAATCCCCACGCCGCTGCGGAAAACAGGAGGAAATGCCCCGATTTATGGGGGATGTGCCTTTCAATAAACGAGGTTGTACGTATTTCCAACATGACGGAGCTCCTCCTCATTCTTCACGAGAAGTTAGAAATTTCCTGAACTATCGTTTCCCTGGGCAGACGTGGCAGTGGTCCACACAATTGTCCAGCCAGGTCTCCAGATTGAAGCCCACTGGATTATTGTGTATGGGGATGGATGAAAGAACTGGTTTATAGTGTGAAGGTGGTAACGCGAGATGCATTGCTAGGTCACATTTTGGATGCCGCAGACCACATCAGAAACAGTCAGCGGAAGCTGCAACGAGCTACTCGCGCAGTTCACAACTGAGCAGCAGCCTGTGTTGCGGCCGGCGGTGGCATTTTCAAAAACCAGCTTTAAGCACAGAACAATTCAAATTAAAGGTAATTTCATGAAGTTAACTTTACATTTATACTTTAAATGTATCATG
>Ga0123357_10006876_pt1 | contig 13980 bp, 14 predicted proteins | sample TergutEmb28metaG_FD_89873 | JGI IMG/M metagenome (GOLD analysis project Ga0123357, IMG submission 89873) | Embiratermes neotenicus P4 segment gut microbial communities from Petit-Saut dam, French Guiana - Emb289 P4 | ecosystem: Host-associated > Arthropoda: Insects > Digestive system > Gut ... | reverse complement strand
ACTGTGATGTAAAACGGCGTCTTGGAAAGTGGTTGTGTGGGTGCTCCGACCTGACTACGTGCTGTGATGTAAAGCGGTGGATTGGAAGTTGGCTATGTGGGTGTTCCCACACATGAGTTTGCATACAGATATGTCAAACTGTTTTCAAATAGTGCCTTTACAGGGAAAAAATATGCAAGTAAAGTGTGCAGCATTAAAGTAACCTGCTTTTCTTTGTGCAACATGACACTGAAAGACAAAAAGTTGCATATAATTAATGAATAAGGGAGTGGAATTATAGCTCCAGCCTTTCTTAATCTATGGAACTATATTGGGTATGCGGTTAGCTGCACGTGCTGGCTGCTTTGTTTATGTTGAAGGAACTACGTCCCATTGAAGAAGAGATTGTTTTGGCTCTAAACCTGTTACACTTGCATCGGTGAATGGCAGGGTGGGGGTGATAAAATTTAGCTCCCATCAGAAATCACATTCCAATTCTCCTGTCATCTGTAGGATGGGGAATAAATTTTTGTGCATTTGTATTACTTAAATATATATATCCTGTCTCAAAATGTTAACCAGTTATGTTCTTCTTAAATGCTGTGGATGAAATATTAATATTTAATGTTTTGCAGCATGGTGGTTACTTTATGTACCACCATGATCAACATTCAGGAAGTCTGCATGGTCCTGACAATGCACTTCATGTGGTTTTTATGGATCTTACAACAAACAGCAACTTTTGCTATATACTGCATTAACAGATTTGGTTTTGTAACTGAGGTGGAGAGGTTCAATACACAGTTATTATGGACACACACACACACACGGTGGCAGACAGTGGGTTTGAATTCCAGTGAAAAAAAAAATATTTTTTTAATCTGCAAGGCAGACTGACTACAAAACTTTACACTAAATTTGAAACACTGGCTCTTAGTATGGTGAATTGGGCTTGGTCTGAAAGGGTTAATTTGCACACTCAACAGATGATACTGCCGAGAAAAAGACAAAAACGCTTGTAACATATTTGGGCCTTGGTAATATGTACCTGCTTTCCCTACTCCCTTCAGGACGCGCACACACAGAGGCTGCACGCGTCATCTAGGCAGATACATTTGCATTTAGTGTTAGCCTAAAAACTGTGCTGACTGTATACCCAGTTTTCCTGAAAATGGGCAGAAAATTCTGAAAAAAAAGGGTTAATATTTCACGTTTGCATCCCATGTTTAATTGTACTTGTCTCCATTTTAAAATGTAGTGTGACATGTGAACTGGAATGTGAATACACAGGTGGCAAGTGTGGAGAGGGGAGATATTGTGTATGTTTTTCCAGTTTAAGCTTGAGCCAGTGCTGTTGAGGTTGAGATGGCAAATGAAAAGCTAAAGAAACTTCCAAGCTGTCGTGCTTCCACTGCAAAATAGAAGAGAACTGCCCTCTTCTGGGTTATTACGCGACTAGTAGTGGTTATTTCTTACCGGTGTTTTGGGGTAACCTATCAGTCCTGTCTTCAATGATCAAGATTCTCGGATCCTTAGAGATGGGACTGATAGGTTGTCCTGAAACTTCAGTAAGAAATTACCTGTACTTGCTGCATAATAAACTAGAAAAGGGCAGTTTTCTTCTGAAAAGACTCAATTCTCCTGGTATTCATCATATTCCAGCAGTATTAATTAAAGCAGGGGATAGGACACTTGTTTATGAGACCAATACACTTATTAATTCTGTTTGTCTTAAACAAGAATTGCCAGAGCAATGGAAGGATTCAATCATTGTACCTATTTATGCGATGGGCAATAAAACAGACTGCAGAAATTATACAGGCTTATCACTTTTGCTGTCAAGGTTAACTACATATGCAGGGGAAAATAGTGGAAATCATCATTGTGGGTTTCGACGAAGCAGGCCAACTACTGACCATAAAATATTTTGTATTCGTCAGATAAATGATAAAAAATGTAGTAGGTTATGCTGTTTATAACAATAAATTTACATATCTGTTTATGCACTTGTTGTCGTCCCCACAGGCTGCACTGTCTAAGGTGTGAGCTTGGGGCCACTCGCTGCCTGAGATTGTGGTTTCCAGTCCTGCTGGGGTCATGGATGTCTGTCTGTTATGAGTGTTGTGTCGTGAGGTAGAGGTCTCTGCAATGAGTCGTTCACTTGTATAGCGAAGTCCTACCTTCTATGGCATGTCTAAGTGTGATTCCAAAACAACAGAAGCTATAAGTTTAAAATTCTTGTATCAGTACTGAAATGATATGCCATAATGTATGTATGTATTACAGAAACTTCCAGTGCCTGGAATTCTTTGCTGCTAATTAAGCCCCTTGTGTCCAGTTTGTAAATGGAATATCAGAAATATGCAAAATTTAGTAGACAAATGGAAGAAAATAAATACTCAGCGATGTAACTGGGTGGAAACATTAGTGGAATTCATGAAAGAGGGTTATGTATTGCCTTCCATCAAGTAGAACTTGTACTGGTCAGTACAGATAAAAACCAGAACAGCTGACTACACTTTTTATAGATATAAAAAGTTTATTACTTTAATAAAATATAACAAAAATCCAAAAGTGATAACTAATATTACACACAGATTTACTGCCTTAAATTTTGTCAAAATGCTACCAGTTATTTATGAGAAACATGAGAAAGTTCATTTGACCTTATGTCAAAGGACTTTGTAGCTGGTCAATACTGCTAGTAAATCAGAATATCCAACCTCCATTACTGTAGTCAGCTGTGTAACAACAGTTTGTTAAACCATTCATGACACACAGCTAAAAGTTCATTTATGAACTTGCATAAATTTGGCATTTTTTGGAATCAGTATGGCTGAAATTTTGTTCGTTACATGTCACATGACCGATGTTATAAAGAACGTTATCACTTGGTTCCAATGGATGCTAAATCTGGCAAGTCATTTATATAGATTAGGAAAAAAATGGGTCCCAAAATTGATCCCTGTGGTACCCCCTGTTTTATTATCTCCCAGGTGGATTCAATACCATTATTACGACTTAAAATTACTTTTTGATATCTTCCATCTAAATAAGATTTTACTAAATTGTAAAATTTTCCTGATACTACATAGAATTTCATTTTCTCTAATAGCACACATGATTAGTACAGTCAAATGCTTTATGGAGGTCACAAAATATTCCTCCCACCATCTGTTTGTTGTTCAATGCTGTCAGTATTTCATTTAGTAACATATAAGAAGCATTTTCTGTTGACACTTCACTTCGAAAACCATACTGATGCTCGTTCAATATAACACTGTTGTTCAGATGATCAAATAATCTTTTGTATATGACTTTTTCAAAAATTTTAGAAAATGCAGGCAATAGGGAGATTGGTCTTTAATTAGACAGGGAAGATTTGTCTCCACTTTTGTAAATTGGCTTAATTAATGTGAATTTCAATCTTTCAGGGCAGATACCACAGGCAAGCATTTTGTTACATATATTTATTAAGGGCAAGATTATAAAAGGTTTACTTATTTTTATGATTTTTGTTGAGATCTCATCACACCCACTGGAATTCTTATCCTTCAGTGAGTCTATTATTCTGTTTATTTCTTTTGCGGAGGTGTAAAGCCAACTTATGTCTTTGAATGGCTGATTAAAGTATTTAAATAAATTTTGTGGTGGACTTGCCTCTTGTTCTTTTTCATTAATTCTTATGTTACTAATACTCCCTGCTATGTTTAAAAAGTAATTGTTAAGTTCATTTGTAATGGTTATTTGGTTATATACTATATGATTATTAATTCTTAATGATTTAATGTTATTCATATTAGTTAATTTACTTGTTTCTTTATGTATAATATTCCATGTTGTTTTCATTTTATTTTTTGACTTAGTAATAACTTCTTTATAATATAATTTTTTCGCTTCCTTTATACCTTTAGATAATATTTTGCAGTAGTGTTTCTAATATAACTTATGTTCCATTTCATTATTATCCCCCACCTTCAGATATAACTCTCACTTTCAATTACAAGAGGTTTTTATCCCTTTGGTTATCCAAGGTTTCAAAATTGTATTGAAGTTTGTACATTTCTTAATAAAGCAAGAGTGAGAGATCCTTAAATATATATTTAAAAATTTATTGAAAGAAGTGTTGGCATCATCCTCCATAAAAATTTCTTACTAGTTTTCACGACTTAGTAGTAACTGGAATTCCCGTATACTTTGGTCATTGATGTCCCTCTTTGTGGTGATATTATCTCTTTGTTTTGTAAGAACAATATTTTCTATCACTATTATCTGTGCCTCGTGATCAGAAAGCCTGTTGATATGGGGATTTATAATATAATTTTTAATCCTTGTTATGAATATATTATCAATAGTGGTAGTGGATGCTTCTGATTTACCCATAGGAGATGATACTGTTCCTATTAGGTTATGGGTTTGTAATAGTGAATCTAATTGTTGCCTTTTCTTAGTTTCCTAAATAGTTAATATTTATGTCACCACATATCACAAATTCAATGTTATTACTATACCATGTGTTCAAAATACTGTCCAGGTTCTTAAAAAAATTGATAAAATTACCTGAAGGTGACCTGTGAATAGCTAACATGATTACCTGTATGGGAGTTATTTTTAGCCTTATAACACAAATCTCAATATGCTTCTTCTTGTAGTATTTATCAAGTGAGATAGAGAAGAAGTCAAGATCTTCATGAACAAAAACACACACCCTTTCATTCTTGAACTCGTGTCTACAAAATTTATATCCTAATTTAAATTAGTCTATGGGTGAATTATCTATTTCATAATCTTTCAAGTGATGTTTGGTTAAGCACATTATGTTTGGACAGTCAGGAAAAAGGGAGTTTGATAACTTATCCACTTTTGATTTTAATCCTATAATATTTTGTCAGAATATTTTTAAAAGGTTTTTACTATTAGCTTTATTGTGTGTGTATCATTTTCCAAGCTATATACCTTGTTCACCATAAAAAATCAATGCCCCTTATACTTGGGGGTTTCTTCTTGTTTCTAGTAGAAGTTCTATGAGTCTCTACTGTCTTATCTACACTTTGAGACTGGGTATTGTCTGTAATATCCAGTGTTTGCTCAAGAATCACAGTTTCATCTTTATTGACACCTTTTTTTCACCATCATATTCCAGTTCCTGTGATACAATCACCTTACTGTTGATTTGCCTAAACTTTTCATCATCATTCCTGTCACCATTACTATCTCTTGTTGACTCATCTTTGTCTAGGTTGAACCTCTCTTCACTATTCCTATCATTACTAATGTCCTTGTTTCCTTGGTTAGAGTTCCTACCATCAACTTCACTCTCATTTCCTTGGACCCCATACTTTTCTCTTATTACTGTGCTTTGCTTTAGCTTATTACCTAGTATTGAGTATATTGCTTGAGTTATTTTATTTGAGAACGCCAATTTGCCCAACTTATTAAAATGTAGGCCATGCCAATTACAATATTTTCTGTCTATGTCTATTAGGGCTACTTGCTTATGTTCTTTAGTAATTTCCATCAATTTTTTGTTAAAGGACCTTATTCTCTTATTTTGTTGCGAGTAATATGATAAATCATAATGGATTGGCACATTTGCTAGTACAATATTAGTGTGATTGTCTTAATGAACTCCATGATATAATCAAAACTGATTCACCCTTATGAGTATTAAAGTCATTTGAGGTGCCACAGATGAGGATTATAACTCTTTGGGTTAGGCTTCCTAAAACACTATTTGCTGATTCAAGAAGCATATTTGGTTCACAACCTGCCTTATCCATACTATATATGCCAAATATATTACTTAGTGAAAGTTCCACATTTTCCCTAATTCCTCTAAGGAAACTGTCACCAATCATTGTTATTTTATGTTGTATTAACTTATTTTTGGTTACACTATTCATATAAGTCACAATACGTGACACTGTTTCCATGCTTTTGTTTCCTATTTTGCCATTGAGTAAGGTTGGAATATGGTATATTTGAAAACCCTGCCTGTTTTCTTTTCTTGTTCGTTGAATCCTTCCCCTGCTTTGTTGCTGCAATTTTATTTGGTGATTATGGTTGGGAATAATGGAAGTATTATTTTCTTCTTGAATCTTCAGTGTGATATCATTTGCTTGCGTGTCTTGTAGGTTAGTTAGTTGCTCGTGGCGGCTAGCTGTACAGAGAGGATATGTATTATTCGCCTCGGTAAGATTCTTTTATAAAAAGCATTTCCTGCGACACTTTGCTGTTATTACTGTCCATTCATTATTTTCTAGTCTATTTGAATGCACTAATGCACTCGTATCTCTAGACGAATTAATGTCTGCACTGGTCCTATCACCATGAGGAAAGTCTTCGTCACTTACCTTTTGTATAAGTTTTATAATTAATTTTGCTCATTCTAATTCTTCTAATGCACCATGAAGTTGATTCTCCAGTAACACACAATGGAATGTATATGCATGTATGTACTTATGTATGTATGTATGATTTGGTTTGTGTGTTAAACTTGAATTATTAGAATTTACAACATTTAATAAAATTGTCAACTTCTATTATTATTATTATTATTAAAGCTGGTGTTTTATACTCTAGTGTACTACTATCTCTATTTCTGAAAAAAAAAAAAAATGAAGTACACTGAATTTTTACATTTGCATACTATTGTTTGCAACAGAATTGTAGTTATGTACATTTTTTCCTTTTAACGCTTTTTTATTCGATGGGTGTCATTTTCCTACTTATTTAAACAGCTTTACCTGATGATGTCCTCATTCATCGAAACATTTTGTAAAAACATATTTTTTTAATAGTTTTTTTTTTATTTGAATCTACGGATCATTTATTCACTTGCCTGAAACAAAATCAACACAGCTTAGATTTGATCAGTGATTTCGAGCATCTAGTGAATAAGCCTAGTACCGGTGAGTAGCTCTGTAATTTTTTACACACAATAAATCTTTTCAAATTTCAGTATCTTTTGCTATGACGGACAGTCTTTTCCCGAACGACGTCCTACATTTCCATGTCGCTTTCTATGCAGTGGTTACAGATAAAGTGTACCACGGAAGTAAACAAAATCGGTCATTACATTTGCCAAGGCGCTGTATTGCGGAAACGATTTTGAACTGTTTCGGTAACCACGGATAACAGGCACGCATTATGTAGTTTTGCATTGGTAAGCTTGTTGGTCACATTGTTCATCTACCGACGCGTGAAAATAGTACCGGATGTTAATTCTCCATAGAATTAGTGTTAGTGAAATTGTTTATTATTAGATGGAGATTTGCTTTCAGAGGCTGTATTAAGTGTGTTGTAATTGTAGTGTTTCATAATTAACTTTTCTGAGCTTATAGTGGAGAATATTTATTAAAATATTGCATAGAGCGGGGCGGAACGATACCATACATGTTTCACAACCTACGCCATTGGTGGAGTAGGGCTTTTGTTGGGTGATATTGGCGATTGATGATTGGAATTGTAAGGGGTGAAAAACAACCAAGGCAGAGGATTACAGTGAAAATACGCAACATGAAGAGGAGTTCAGACCGAGACACGCCACCACGAAGCAAGCGATCTCGCTCTAGTATTGGACGGTACGATGATAGTTCCGATGAAAGAATTACTCCTGAGAGGATTCGGCGACGAAGTCGAGGTAGATCGCCAAGCCCAAGGGGTCGATACCCGTCTGAGAGTTCCCACAGAGACGACTATGGACGTTCGAGGGAGGTGTCTGAGAGGTCGTATCCAAGTTACAAAGTGTTATGTGTAAGTGCTTTACATCCCAAAGCCAGCGATGAGGTTATCAAAGATACATTGTACAGGGAATATAAAAAGTTCGGAGACCTAAGTGTTAGAATTTCCCATGACCTTGATGAGAGGGTTGCATATGTTTGTTTCAGAAATTCAGAGGATGCTCGTGATGCAAAACACAACAAACCTAGAATAATCTTGTTTGATAAAGTTGCTTTGGTTGAAGCTGTATATGAAAGTAGTAGGAGTTCTAGTGATTTATATCGCAGGGGACCTAGCAGGCCAAGGAGTATAAGTCCGGATTATGATAGATACTACCATCAACGCTCGAGGTCACCTGGCCCGGAGAGACATAGACCAAGTGAGAGTCGTTACGAACGTTCATATGGACCTCCTCCAGGTCTTCCTCACCGTGAGTTTCGTAGGGAGGGTCCACCACCGCCACATCACGAGTTCATGAGGGCTCCTGTCCATCATGGTCCACCTCATGTTCCCCCAGGACCTCCTCATCATTATGGCCCCCCAAGACATATAGTTCCAGGGGGCTTCAAACCCCATCCCCACTTTGAAAAGTTTGATAATAAGAAAGATAAGTTCCCAAATTACCTACACCATGTTCCACCAGAAGATGATCCATTGGCAACAAGGACATTGTTTGCCGGTAATTTGGAAATAAATATTTCAGAAGAAGAGCTGCGTAGGATCTTTGGCCGCTATGGTATAGTAGAAGACATTGATATTAAGCGCCCACCACCAGGAACAGGAAATGCATATGCTTTTGTAAGATTTCAAAATTTGGACATGGCTCATCGGTCAAAAGTTGAACTTTCAGGCCAGTATATTGGTAAATTTCAGTGCAAAATTGGGTATGGGAAAGCAACACCCACTACTAGAATTTGGATCGGTGGGCTGGGACCATGGACATCAATATCCCAGTTAGAAAGAGAATTTGACAGATTTGGTGCTATAAAGAAAATTGACTATGTGAAAGGAGATAGCTGTGCATATATCCTGTATGATTCTATTGATGCTGCACAGGCTGCAGTTAAAGAAATGCGTGGGTTCCCACTTGGAGGTCCAGAACATAGGCTTCGTGCAGACTTTGCAGATGTAATGCCAGGTGGTTTTAGTGGTTTCAAGCCACGTCCTTTTCCAGAAGATATGGCAGCAGCTGGAGATTTTAGGGTTAGAGTGCCAGGCAGAGATGATTTTGCTTATGAGCCTGGTTATGAGCCATGGACGGAGGGGGAGTTTACATATGGTCCACCACGAGGTGGTTTCCGAGGCCGTGGAGGTGCCATACCGTGGCATGATCGTAGAGGTGGTGGGCGAGGAGGGTATCGTGGTGGTGGGTACCCTGGGGATGCTTACATGAGGGAGGAACCAGAGTGGGTGGCCAGGAGGCCTCCTCCAGAACTGGAGTATGAGATTCCACGCCCTCCAAGAAGATCTGGTTCTGGAGAGCCTGGCGTGGAGAGATCCAGGTCGCGTTCACCCCACAGGCACTCTGTTGAAAGTGATTCTGGTTCAGATGGGCGACGTAATGGAATGCTGGGTTCTGCACGCACTCTGCCAGAACTGGCACGAAAGTGTGCAGCAGCCTGGCAGGGTGCCCTGATTCTGAAAAATTCTCTTTTCCCAGCAAAGTTCCATCTGACAGATGGTGATACAGACATTGTGGAAGGGCTTATGAAGGATGATGAAGGCAAACATCACCTTCGTATCACACAGAGACTGCGACTTGACCAACCAAAGCTGGAAGATGTGTCAAAACGTATTTCTTCTTCCAGTTCTCATGCAATATTCCTTGGGTTGTCAGGATCAACAGCGTCAGTTTCCAATGAGGATGCTTCTGTTCAGACACGTCCTCTTAGGAATTTGGTGTCATATCTGAAGCAGAAGGAAGCAGCTGGTGTTATATCCCTCGTGAATAAGGATACCGAGGCTACTGGTGTTCTTTATGCATTTCCGCCATGCTCTTTTTCTACAGACCTTTTGAAGCGAACTGCCCCCAATCTCTCTGAGGAAGGCTTGAAGGAAGATCATTTGGTTATTGTAGTAGTGCGTGGGGGGAGTGCCTAAACATATTGAGACACACTCCAGCTTAATACAAATTATCTGTTAGTATTTATGGAAAATCATGATTCTCTAGCTAAGCCTTATTTAAGCATTGTAGATGTAGGGCATGATCGTGCTTTTAATGCATTAACATGGCAGATAATGTTTTCATGTGTCCTGCAAGTGGAAAATTTTGAATTGCAGCATTGATGAATGCAGTAGTATAAGCAGTTGTGTTCATGCAGACTGGTGTTAGAACAGTTTAAAGGTTACTTATTTCTCTTGTTCTTTGTTTCCTTACTTGCATTACATATGCAAATACTTGTAATAGTTTGATTTATGCATTGACAAATTCAGTGTTTTTATATGATAATCATAGTGATTGTGACAAGTTTACTTTGCTACGAAGACCGAGAAGTGTGTGTATGGTGATGTGAAGTTGGTCACACATTTATAGTGTTCTTAATTGATCATACATGACTTGAAACAATTTAAAGCACTTGTTTTACTAGTAGTAGTTTTGCTCTACTAGTAATCTGCAGTTTCTCGATCCCACATTTTATCACTGCACTTTTGAATTAAGACATGGCAGTATATTCATTATGGTTCAAAAATTGTTTAAAAATCTGCAAGAAATGCTGTGGTGACATGCTGGTTCAAGTTATGTTATGGTTGGTAGATGTAAGGTGTCCCCCACTGCACAGCCCATGAACTCGCTTGGAGACTGTGTTGTGAGTGATGTGATGTGTCTGTGTGAAGACTGAGAATTGGATGAACAGTGATTCAGTAGCGAGTGAAAGTGCAGTGGGATGGGACAGTTAGTTGTGTTTGTGTAAGTGTTGTAAAAGCAAGTTTTGTAAGTGCACAGTGTATTAGTGTTGTGTTCATGCCATGTCATGGAGGGTTAAAGATTTTTTGTATGACAAGTGTTCATTATGTTTCTTTCAGTTCATTGTTCTTTAACCCAGGACATTTGTGTGTGGTGTGTGTGAATTGTGTTAAATAGAGAAGTTCTTGCAGACAACTTGCAATCTAATTATTTACCCCAGTGCCACATTGTTACGTGATGGGAAGTTACAGAATGTGTATTCAAGAAAATTGTGTGTTTCTGAACTAACATTTTGGATCATATCATAATTGTGTGTGTAAATGTTGCCGACCAGTGAGTGCAGTAACACTGAATCCAAAATGTTACGACACCTATCATGTGGGTTTGTTTGTAAAACTTGCACACTACAAAGTGGAAGAGTTAGTATATTCAGTTATGTTTGGCAGTATAACACTTCCTGAAAATCATGTTGTGGAAACAGAAAGTTACCCAGTTTTCAAAATTCAGTTCCAGTGCTAATATGAATTCATGAGCATGGAGTGGGACATGCTTCCCATTATGAACAGAAGAGAACACAGATGATGTTCTGATGGTTTTTGTGTTACTCAAGAAGCATCACATGTCATGGTGGCTGTCATTGAAATGGCTGCTAACAGGATGGGCACAGCCACCTTAATGGGGAACAGATTGACTGGCACTTGAAGCTTGGAGGTGTGATTGTTTCTGTTTAGTGGTAGTTCATAATTATCTTTCAGTTATTTCTTGCCACCAGGCTGTGATTGGATTGTATCTACTGAGCTGTAGTTTAAGACAGTTGCAGACTTATCTATAAGGGTAAGGTCTGTAAGTGGGTGTAACCTTGCCTTTTACAATACAGGTATTTGTGTTAAAATTAGGCAGTGGTTTTTAATGCAAAGGGAAGAACAGAAATGGAAGCAGTTTCAAACCATAATTAAAAAGACTGTTTGGATCTAAGAACTAAATGGGATGGAAAAAATCACAAACTGGACACATCTATTTATACTGTTCACTTTGTATTTGGACTCAAGGTTCGATGGGTGATGTATGTAGAAGGCATAAGTGAAATACGTGTGAGTGATGTTTTAGTGGGGAAGTATGAAAGGCAGACAGAACACACGCATGCAGCTGGGAGAACTGTGTTAAAGTGTGATGTGTTTCACTGAAATATAGCAGTGTATGGGTGGGCTAGTTGTGCCATTAGGTTGGCTGTGCCCTCATAAACAACAGGATCTTTAGCAGTGAGCAGGAAGAAAGTGCCTCAGTGATGAATGATTGTGTAGCAGTTTCCCTAAGGTAAGTATACAGTACCTGGTGAGGCAGAGTCATGGCTCCAGCATTGCTAATTTTGGTGGCTAGATCAGTTAAATAAATTTCAGTTTTGTGGCTCACCTTGATAACAGTATTTGTGGTCATTTAGTATAACATTTTGGAGTTAGTGGGATTTATTGTGTTGTGGGTGTGTTTCACTGTGAGCTCACAAGTTTGCTTTATCATCAGGCAGTAAAGAAGAAAACGTACTTGTCACACAGTGGTCGTCAGTGTTCTAACTGAGCAAATGGAACAAGTTGCTTGAAATAAATTGGTTACATGCAGTATTTAAATTGGTGTTCAGATGTTAGACATTGTGAATAAAATGTATTAAGGGACAGTATTTTGGTTACTGAAACTTGTGACCATTGTGTCAGGTTTCTGATTTAACTAGATCTGGATGACCCAGTGACCTGTTTATTCTTGAGCACCCCGAACCTGGAAATGGGCTTCAGATTGATGATGGCACAAAGGAAATGGTGTAAATATACTTGCTGCACATCGCAGGTGGATTGAATGCAGACCTTGAAACAAACATGGTACTGTACTGTCCTCGTACGTATCTGTTGACAGACTATCCTTCTTTCCTGTGTTTTGCCACTGTGTGTGGGATGATCAAAACTGTATTTCCAAGAACAAAGTGCTCAAGCGTGAAGCTGAGAGAGTGACATCTTGTCTGTTCTGAAGCCATGTATAGAAGGAGTGAAGGCACTGGAGGCCTCAAACTTTTCTGCTTATTGCATTCCTGACAAGCACATTCTGGCTCATATCAACAAGCCCTAAATGCTTGTTATAGCACAGGACGTTATTGCCAACCTACCTCTGAATAGAGTTGTTTGGGGTTGTTTGGGGTTGGGGGATTGTTGCAAATTTTAAAAGCTTGCTGGAATGTATGTGTTCATGGAATTTCTGTGGTGTCTGATGCTCTGAGGAGGTAGCTTTCTCTCAGAATGGATGAGTGAGATCATCTGATGGATTCGTACAAGATGGAGGACTGAAGTAGCAAGAATTGTCTGATGGCAAGTCCAAACATCAAATCGCTCCACTTTCACATCTGCATCGGATAGAGTACTTCATTACCACTAAAACAGATAGCCAGTTATTCTAACTTATTATCTCTCTTATCTTTATTGGTGGTTATTTTTTCAAGAAACTATTTCCAGCAGAGTAAAACCTTTGCTGCAAGAAGTCTGAATTTGTACAATAGTGAAAGTTTTAGTATTGTATTAATCCTTAATGGAAGCTCTTATTTTCCAGACAATGTTCCACTGGCTGAAAAGCACTAATGTGGACCACCTGAAGATAGAATTGTGTTCTGTGATCCCGCATATATATACAGGGTGTCCCAGGAGGAAAGGACCTAACTTTGGGAGAGTGTTCCTTAGGTCAAACTGTAACGATATAACCCAAAACACCTATATCCAAAGTTCGATGGTTACGGAGATATTGGCCAGAGAAGTTTGAAACTTTGACAGCTATTACTCACTTATTGATTTCCAAATACATATTGAAACTGGCAGGAATATGTGGTTTCTGTAGTGTTAATATCTGTACATAACATCAAAGTAACTTGTGAGTGACATAAAGCCACTAAATAGAACTACAAAAACACTCGCACACGTGTCATAGTTGTCCACCGACTTTCAACCACTATACACTCCGAACATCTGTAGAGTAGCCAAGGTCGTCGCTGTGAGCTGCATCTTACGATAACGTAGGAACGCAGCTACTGCAGGATTGTCGCGTTGAAGGTCAAGCGGATGTCGTCACGGACAGAGTACATTACACAGACAGCAAAGAAGTCCACACTTTTCTCTGGCCAATATCTCCGTAACCATTGAATTTTGGATATAGGTGTTTTGGGTTATAGCAGTATAGTTTGACCTGAGGACCACTCTCCCGAAGTTAGGTCCTTGCCTCCTGGGTGTCCCAGGAGAAATGTGCCAGACTTCGGGAGAGTGTTCCTTATGTTAAACTATACCGATATAACCCAAAACACCTATATCCAAAGTTGAACGGTTACGGAGATAATGGCCAGAGAAGTT
>Ga0123357_10006875_pt1 | contig 13980 bp, 9 predicted proteins | sample TergutEmb28metaG_FD_89873 | JGI IMG/M metagenome (GOLD analysis project Ga0123357, IMG submission 89873) | Embiratermes neotenicus P4 segment gut microbial communities from Petit-Saut dam, French Guiana - Emb289 P4 | ecosystem: Host-associated > Arthropoda: Insects > Digestive system > Gut ... | reverse complement strand
TCAAGACATCAACGTCGACACTTTGGGAAAAGTATTCCAGAATTTGGAGAAACGCATTCAAATGTGCTTGGATGTGAAAGGAGACCAGTTTCAGCATCGATTATGAGCAGGTCCTATTTTGCATCGTTCCCAGTATGTGTATATAAATTTTCAAGTCATTATCTCAATAACATAATTCTTTAAAGACAACAGTTTGGGGCCTCTAGCGAGAGACTCACCCTGTATAAACAAAGTGCACAGTACAAGGCAACACAAAGGGATGAATGTTGACTGAAATAACAAAAGATGTGTCTATTGCAATGAACATACTGTACACCAGCTGCAAACAAGCAGGAGCAATGTTAATTGTATGGAGGTAAAAGCATGGGGAAAAAACTGCCACACAATGGATGCACTGAGAATTAAAAACCCTCACACAAAGAATCAACATGTCACTTTGAGCGAGACAGGTAAGTTGCAATAACGGTGATACCTGCTTCCCTGTTCTTAGCAACCAGAACAAGGCAAATCCATTCACAGTACATATTACTGTATGAAAAATGTGACATCAAAGAGCACCAATTTAGCATCATACAAGAATGCACTTCCTAGTGGTTAATCATTGTTTGTACATGCAATTAGAGGTATATACTATAATATCAGTTTATGTGCAGTAATTAACTCTAAAACCAATGTCAGTACATTTACAGTTAAAAATTTCATTTCCTAGAAACCTGGGTCGTGCAGCACTTTCCCAGTGTATTCAGGCACTTCGTCAATCAACATATGTACAAAACACACCCTAAGAAAAACGGGATATGATCAATGAGTCCTGGAAATGCCTCAAGAAGCAGACAAATTTTTTTTATAACAAATGTTGCCATTTTAATGCCTTGTAAGACACTCAGCATATGAACCAAACATTAAGAGCCATGCGGTCTTTACTGCTAGTAAGGAAAACGTAATATTTTCTAAAGCAATTCTTTTACAAACACACAAACACACACCCATCCCCCCACACTTATCTGCAGAACCAAAATGATTCAAAGGGCCATAGAACTTACATTTCAAGTTTAACACACAAACACACACACTGCGGATAATTGCATGGAACTATTCAACACGAACTTCAGTTAGGTTACTTACAGAAAGACGCTCTTAAATTCCTTTATATATGTGCAACGTTTATGTATACAGGACTATCAATTTAAGTGCAGGCCTTACTGACAATGCTAAAGGTAAGACTTGAATGCCTTCTATGACTAGAAATCTTGATGCATGTTTTATAAACAAGATTCATAATCATCAGACAAGCAGTCTAAACAAAAATTACAAATTGCTATATAAACTTTTGCACAAGAAATAATGTGACTTCCTATAGTATCACCCACAATACACCAACAAATACACACAATTTATATAAAATCACAAATCATTCATACACACGAACTCTCCTACACATTTCAGTGATAAAATGCCATCCTCAGGCATATATTAATACAAAAGGATATAAAATTAATACATCAAATTTCCATATACAGTGTTTGAAATAAATAATTGCAACCATAAATACAAAAATGTGACCAATACTACTACCACTACTACACACGATGCTGACATATTCTTGAACAAAATTCGTTGATGTATCCCTGTTAATGCTGTATGTGGATACACGCACAGAAAAATCTAGTACCAAAGGTTTATGTCCAGAAGGATCAAATCCTCGTGTCATGTAGGAGCAAGTTGTGTACTCTAGTACAGAAGACCCAGCAGAACAACCTGATCCTTTTGGATAAAAATAAAAAATAATTAAAAAACTCCGATAACTAGATGTCTGACCGCACATAACCACATACAATATAAATGGGGGCACATCAATGGACTGTATTCAAGAATGTCAGCATCACACTGGCTACAGTATCCATATTATTATATTTATATCTAAACTGGATGTATTAATTTTATATACCTTATATAATGCCTCCATGAGGATGGCGATTTATTGCTGTAATGTGTTGGATAGCTGATGTATATAAGTGATTTCTGATTTTATACAAACTGTGTGCATTTGTTGGTGTGTGGGTGATTAGTCGCAATGCATGGAACAAGTAACATTAAATTCCTACAATATGTTATGATAGATATGGCTGCATTACCTTGGCACTGGTAATAGTTCCAAATGGTGTGAACTCCTTACGAAGACGTTCGTCGTCGATAGTGTCATCCAGGTTCTTTACATACAGGTTAACACCCTGATAGCGGTTCATGCGTTCAATCTTCAGTTGTTCAAACTTACGTTTAAGTTCTTGCTGACGCTCAGCTTTCTTCTGTGCACGGCCAACATACAACGGCTGGAAAATAAATGAATTACAGTCCAAAATACACGTAAGAAAACAGGTAAACAATGGGCATTAGATAGTGAAGTTTCAGGGTTTCTGTCTTTTGTGTACTAAGTAGTAATGAATTTCCATACCTTGCCTTCAATCAGTTCTTTACCATTGAGGTCATCTACAGCCCTTTCAGCATCTTCAGGTTCCTCAAATGCAACAAAGCCAAAACCACGCGACTTTCCGTCATCTTTGCTCATAACCTACAGGTAAACAAATATTTCATGCTATAAAATATAGGTAGTGGGTTTGCACATCCTAATATTAACCCTCTGACGCCTAATGACCACTATAGTGGTCGTACCGCACCGCTTACCTCTAAACGTTGAATTTTATATATTTGTTCAACAAATACATGTACTGAATATTTTAAACATGGTATATAATCTCAATTTTTTTCTCTTCAAAACGCAGTTCACTACAGTATGCACTACGAACTATAACCTCATTCACTGACATGATTTGCCACAAATGTAGATGACATGGTCATTAACCCTTTCCCCTCCCTAACGCTCCAAAGCGCTCGGGATTTAAAAGTCCCCTCCCCCTCTAAACGCTCTAAAGCGTTTCTGGTATAGTACATAAATTTAAATGTCCCGTGAGAAAACTCGGCTCTTCTGCCCAGGCACTAGCGATTTAAATTGAACGGGGAAAGGGTTAAGAAACAGGTCAAGCAACAAGGGCAAAAGTAGATATGAACTCATTTGTGCATTTTGTCCCCCCCCCCCTTTATTTTCATAAGTACTCACATCAAGACTACTATAAACTTCAAGTTTATTTTGAAGCAAAGTTACAAAACCTTTTATACACTGCCACTAGCTACTACCTGCCAAAATTGCTGTGAACAATGCCATCTACTCTGGTGTTCAGACTGTCATTTCCATATCCCTTCCAAAGTCTGTAGTAACGCATTCCAAATAAAAGGTAAAGCAGTCCCATTACAGGCCTGAGGTGCCCAGAGAGTTCCAGTAAGTTAAGGTTCCCAGATTACGTGACAATGGCCCAGGATGGTAGTAAGGTTATCAGCCTTACACACCGGCTGCTTTTTACCCACAGGAAATACTCCTGGTACTCATTTCTGTTAGAGGCTGAGTCGACCCCAGGGCCATAGTGCGATCAGAAGGACGTATCCCAAATACCGGAAATTAATGACCATTAGTTTATTACCTTGTGGCTGGTGATTCTGCCATATTTCTCAAACATCTCACGCAGATGTTCATCACTGAAATCCTCGCCAAAATTCTTAATGTAGACATTCGTGAACAGCTTAGCCTTTTCTCCAAGCTCCTTCTCACGCTCCTTGCGTGGCACAAACTTGCCAACAAAGACTTTTTTCCCATTCAACAACATTCCGTTCACTTTCTCGATGGACTTCGTAGCAGCTTCTTCAGTCTCAAAGTGGACAAATCCATAACCTTTCGACGCTCCAGTTTCATCCTGAGCAACCTAACAAAAAGAAATTGCCATGCTGCCATGTTATGAACACTCACAACAGCTAATCAGTACACATTCTTGAAATACTGAACAGCAGGAAGTATATTAATCATATCAGTAAACTACACAGTAAAAAGATGGGAAATTCTGATGGGCCGGACGTGTACCTATGACAATAGCAGGGACGTATACAGAAGAGTGGTAAACACTGTAAAGTTACCACTCAAGAAGGGGTGAACAAATCCCAGGCACAAGGTCACAAAGGAGACTAGCTTTTCATGGTGAGGCCTATTACCTGTGTGCCCTCAACATCCTTGCTCTATGTCACTTGACTGGTGCCTAGAATTTCGATGTGGCTCCTTAATTTTTCGAAAATTGGTGAACCCCTGACTTGGGAAGAGGTGAAGCTGAAACTTTGGTAAATACCTTCAGTGCAGCAGACAAGTGGCTCCAGTTTGTGTCCAGGAATAGAACTACACCACACACAATTCAGACCGATAAAGCCCAATTCGCTGTTAACCTTTGGGACATGATAACAGGGATAGGAGGCTTAAATCCTAACTGCCTTCCATATTCTCTGATTAGATGGCCAACAGCAAGTTGTCCATTCCGTGTGCTGCCTGCAGTCATCAACCACATACACTTTCAAACTCTACCACATTCATCACAGAAGAGTCCTATGCAAGATTTCAGGCTTGCACTGCAAAGTAGATGAGAACTGTGCTCTTATAGGCTATTCGGCAGTGTGTGGTGGTAATTCCTTACCTTCTTGGATTCCTGACCGTTGAAGAAGGGACCGATAGGTTGTCCTGAAAAGTTGAGGATGAATTACCACTACACACTGCGTAATAGCTCAGGAAAGCACAGTTCGTTTCATCACACAAGATGTTGTGTGCTTTTTGTTTATGCATATCAATAAATGCAGGCATTGTTTTTCTTCCCTAATAAATGCTGTCAAACAAGACCAAATATAAGAGATTTTCAGCGCCCCCATCCCGAAGATCAGTGAACGGGGGCAACCATAAATGGTCTAACTTATGAAGGAGTAGCCAAGTTTCTATACTTGGGTTCGCTAATCTGTAATGATAATAGGGTGGAAAAAGAAATACAGAGACATATTTTGGTCGGCAATAGAACTTATTTTGCCGCTATAAGTTTCTTCAAGAGTTGACTTTTATCCAGAGCTACTAAAATTACATTATATAAGACACTAATAAGACCGGTAGTGTTGTACGGAGCGGATGCATGGACGCTGACGAAGAGAGAACAAGAAGCTCTGCTAATTTTTGAAAGGAAAATATTTAGAAGAATATATGACCGTAAATATGAGAATGGGGAATGGAAAAGTAGGACGAATGGAGAATTGGAGGAGATGAGCAAAGTAAAAAATATAGTAAAATGAATAAAAGGGCAAACGATAAGCTGGTTAGGTCACCTAGAGAGAATGGAGGATAGGATGCCCAAAAAGATCTTCACTCAAGAAATGGAAGGGATGAAAAGAAGGGCAAGACCCAGGAAAAGATGGAAAGAGGAAGTAGAAAGAGATCTTCAAGTGCTGGGAGTGAGAAGATGGAGAGAGTTGGTGGCAGATAGGAAAAAATGGAAGGACAATGTTTGATAAACCAAAGTCCACAATGGGCTGTAGTGCCAATCGAAGAAGAAGATGCTGTCACGTTATCTCTTACCTTACGCACATATGTAATACTACTTTTAATAACGTTGTGTTGTTAAAGTCCAAGCATTGGCGGATTATCCACATGCATACCCAGGATTCCATCAGACAATGTTACGAATGGAAGAAAATAAAGAGTGAAGAGGTGGGCACAGGAGGAGACTCCAAGAGGAGCTGGGAGGTACAGGCATTGTACTTGTATGACAGAATCAGCACAAATGTAATACCAGTCAAATAATGACAAAAAAGAGAAAGATGGAATGACAGAATGAGATGGAATATAATTTGAAAAATGAAAGGAAAAAGTTAAGTTGTATACTGCTTGGCTATGGACACAGTGTAGTGTAGTGGTAGTGAAGAATATACTGCATATTGTAACAGAACGGAGAGAAATTCTGTAGTTTGGTTGAAGGAAGAACTTCAGAACTTAAAAGGGTTTGAAAGTGGAATGGATAAAGGAGTGACCTTCATGCTTGGGCACATAAGATGTTACAATACACACCCCTGAACTGCATGGAAACAAGAAAATGGAGAATGCAATTTCTGTGCAAAAAAAAAATTATTGTATATGAGTGGCGATATAGCATATAGGAAAACTGTTGTTCAAATGAAGCACAAGCAAGACACTTAGTAAAATACTCAAACATAAGGTGTAAATGGAACAGTAAACAAAATATAATTTTAAAAAGCATTAACAGGGACTGGGCAATGTGACAACAAGGTGCTAATCGGTGAGCAGTTTCGTGAATCACGCACGGAAAAAAGACCAATTATTATGACAAACTATACAAGAGCCTTCCATCACCCATCACTTTAAGATTCCATCATGATAGTTCCACAAAATCTGGTAAATTTCACGCGTTGCTCATGTCACATAATGTGCAAAGAACATACTGTATATAGATAAGGGCCCATTACTTCTGCCCTATCAAGACTTGCACTACTGCATGTGTAGCTAACACAGTCTGTCTTGCATTCTGCCTGTCCTTTCCTACATAAATAGTCTGTCATGTCAAGCAGCTCAACATAGTTAAGTATGGTTACTTAGTTAGCAGACCATCAGAAAACACACACACCAAAAAAAATTTTACATTCAGTGGTCAGTGCATCGTGAAATACATGCCAATAATTGTCCAACAAGATGCAACTGTATACGGTTTATTTATATCTGTAAACCGCTCTACATGTTTTGGGTGGTATTTCTACCCACCATCAGGAGCTCATGACACTGTATCCACAGCATCTGGCATTAGTAAAACCGTAACCGCAACCTGTCATGAATATGACTGGACAAGCTGCAGTTACGGTTTTAGTAATGCCTGATGCTGTTGATACAGTGACATGAGCTCCTGGTGGTGGGTGGAGACACCACCCGAAACATGTAGAGCGGTTTACAGATATAATAAACCGTATATAGTCACATCTTGTTGGACAATTATTGGCATACATATGCTAAAAATTTAGCAACAACTGGAGAGAAAAAATATCAGTTAAACCTTGATCTACTATCAGACAAAAGTCATATATACCAATATGCATGACAGGCCGATTCATAATCTTCAGTCTTCAGGAAAATACCTAATCATACGTTTTAACTTCTTTGCACCTTTACAAGTGCCACTCCCCTCTCTTTCAAACAAATTAGGATGAAATTATAGCCATATATTCAGGCAAATATGGAATAGGGATATTGCATGCAGAGTTAAACAGCAGAATGGAACATCCAGTTGTGTTTAAAACACAATAAATCAAAACTATGGTTATTTATTTTGACGTTCTGCTGACGTGCATCTCAGTATATTTATCTCAGTAATTAACCAACTTGATGCACAAAATTTTTGTTTTACAATAAGTTTATTTCATGCCTCTCCATGTTTCGAGTACATGTGGTCGAAACATGTAGAGGCATGAAATAAACTTATTGTAAAACAAAAATTTTGTGCATCAAGCTGGTTAATTACTGAGATAAATATGGTTACTTAGTTAGCAGACCATCAGAAAACACACACACCAAAAAAAAACTTCAGTTTGGACAGTTAAAAGTGTCTGCACTTGAGATTCAAAATTGGCACTTCTGCAATACAAGATGGAAGCAAGACTATTTTCACCAACATACTTCGTGGGAAACAAAAAAAAAACTGTAACCAATACACAAACCTTTAGAATATGTTCTTATTGAAGTTATAAATGATACTTGTCAGTTGAGGTAAGATGGCAGAACAGAAGAGAAAACTTCAAGGTCAAGCTTCATGTTCCCATGCAGGATACATGCTATGCAACCTGCCTCATGAAATGGCAATTTGTTGTAACCCATACAACTCATCAGACTGAAGTGCCCACATTACTAGCGAGATGGTTTACAAGTACACATTATGTCAAAATGTTGTGTCCACAAAAAAATTGCTTGCCTTGATTTTTTCACAAAAAATGTAACATGCTTAAGTGCTGGACTACTTAGAATTTATGAAGTTTTATATGTCTCTTGTAAACTGTGTATCGGCTGGTCATGACAAATTGCTGTTTCATGAGCGATATGGTTCAATTCACTGCAGCCACAAAGCTGCTATGTGACTACTACTTCTGGTTTTCCTTAGCCAAGGACAAACATAACTATGCTCCATCCCACTTCATATCTTATCAGCTTTCAAACTGTACTTCGGAACCATTAAGTCCCAAACTTTCACTGAAGGACTCAAAATTTACCCACAGGTAAAGCAACAGTTAATATGTATCTGCAGTGCGTACTTTGTTAGTCTCAATGTAACAGCAAGAAAAACAATTCAGTAAAGTGGCTAATATCAATTAGCATCTCAGGACAAGTAATATAAATATTTATCACAAACAAATTGTGCCAGTTCAAAATATAAAGGATTGTCACTCTGACATGTTTCGTCTAGCGTTAGCAGCCACCATCAGGGACTACATTTTCACAAAGTATAGATATTAAATCATATCACCATTGGTAAATTGTACATACAAAGCACCTTAATATCAATGTTATTAATAACTGAAAATGTCAGATATTACAAATTCAGATAATGCACTTTGTGCATCCAAATAAGTAGAGGTAGTTAACATGTTCTTCACACCTAGATGAATGATAAACCCTGTGTATCACCAATGATGTATCCTGGTTGCATGAACTCCCTGTACTGTACCATTCAAATACACATGATGCATAAATTACTACTTGCAGATGTCTGGATGCCAACTATACATAATATTAACTAATATAATCATGTATAATAATTAATATTTTTATTTCTAAATATCGCATACTAAAACCCTGTACATCACCAATGATGCATCCTGGTTCAATGAACTCCCTGTACCATATCATTCGAATACATATGAAGCATATCTTACTACTTGCAGATGTTTGGATGCCAACTATACATGATATGAACTAATATAATCATGCATAATAATATTTTTCTTAATATCACATAATTATCTCATAATTAAGCTCCTTTATATGTACCATATACCAACTATTATGATGCATGTTTTAACATCTACACTTCCTTTGTGAAATGCACTCTTTGCAGATGGCAACTCTCAACAGCCGAAACATGAAGGAATAAAACATCCTCTGTATTTTAAATGGATCAATATATTGGTATTAAACATATATATTGCATGTCTAGTGCATGGCAATGTATAGTACATCTCTGTACATGTTTTACTGCCATAACATTCATGAATGGCAAGGGGAAATCACATAGAAGACTTAGTGATTAAGATTACCACAGTCCTGCAATCTTAACTAATCAGCCACTTCTCACCACGTTACACTAGATCAGTGAGAGCAGGCAGCAATTAACAGTTATCAGAAACTGATTACACATACTTGGTATGTGCTGCATGACACAAGGTGCTAAATGCTCTCATGTGCTACAGATCTACAAGATCCATATGCCTGGTTCTCCACCTTTCCTATACAGTACAGCAAAACCTGCTCATAATGGAGTCTTTTCAGTCAAATACCATTCCTTTTTAACAGGAACTTATACATAAAGATTGCAAAGTATGTATTTCTGTGTACTTATGAATCAATCACAAAACACAGGTGTGTATTAAAACATATATGCTGAGGCCAAGAAATCGTGGCTTAGTTCTTGTCGAACGACTACACTACTTGCCTGACATGCCTATGAAAAAGTAACTGCCCCTATACCTACTGTTGTAACTGCTCCACACCAAACCATATCCACATTACTTAACACAGTCACTTATACAGTGTGGATACTACTGACTGTTCGATGTGTGCGGAGCAGAGGTCTTCATTCTTACTGGCAGTGGTGCCGCCTCAATGGGTGACTGGCACCTATGTTACAGGGGCTTGGCAGTCCCATCTTCAAGGGTCAAAAGTCCAAAGTAGTAGTCTTCATTGGACATTTCCCATATGGTACCATATCTCAGAGGAATGAATTCTCAAATTCACCATTGCGAAAGCATAAAAACTTGCATTTGTGGAGTAATCAAAAGACATGCATAAGCATGAATAGCGAAGATTAAATCCAAAGACTTCTCTGTTAAACCCTGCACACATGTAAGTCTACATATTACACTACTTCTGAGCATCAAGCTTTCCTTTCCTCTGCTTCTTCCTTTCACACTATATCTGTATTATTTGTAACAAAACTGTACCAGTTCCACAAAGTGTAATACAGAATGCAAACACAGGAACATAATGACGTTCAAAATCATGTTCAATTAAATTCTACATTTACTCTTCCACTCCAATGATAAAATATTTCCCATTCATTGGAGGTAACTTTACCTTGCTTTCCACTTAACATATTCTTGTAGCAAGAGAAAACTATTGCTAAACACAGGCTTTCATTTCTTGTAGGTTTCACTGCATTTCTGTTTAACTGTTCCCAAGGAACACAACTATATTCCCATTACCGACCACAACTCACTAGCAAAGAATATTACTCTACACATGGATAGGACCATGATGTACATATCAGCACTGCATTCTCAGACTGAGAACCTACTTCGAGCCAGTAATTTCTACACTGCTGTACTGCACCTCCAATGCATTGCCAATTCTTTGGCAATCCAAACATACTTCACATTACAAAGTAAAACCCAACACCATCTACATCCCGATGTGCCTCAGCATTCTTCACCTACAATAACCTATTAGAGAATGCAGCTCTCTCTTAACTCGGGAGTCTGCCACGTGTGTCAACATCAAACCTCAAAATTTGGCAAGCAATAACAATGCCAAGCTCAACCATACAGAAAAATAAATAAAACTCTGTAAAACATACCTTACAACTTAAGATGTTTCCAAACGCTGAGAATGTATCATACATAGCCTTATTGTCAATACTTTTATCCAAGTTTTTTATAAAAACGTTGCCAACACCAGACTTGCGAAGCGACGGATCTCGCTGTGACCACATGATGCGAATGGGTCGCCCTTTTATCATGTCAAAATTCATGGTATCCAGAGCTCGCTCGGCTAAAATAAACAAGAAAGTATACCGTCACAATTTTTCGTAACAACACCGAAATGTTGGTGCTCAGATTTAAAATAAACTTTCATGCCAAGCATAAAAATCAAACTAGCATAAAGTTGAATTACCATCTGCTGGTTGCTGGAAGTTGACGTAGGCATAACCCAGGGATCTGCGAGTAATCATATCCCTACAAACTCGAATCGAAAGTACTGGGCCCGCCGTCGAAAATTTTTCGAACAGCATGGCCTCCGTTACGTCATGGTGCAAATCGCCAACGTACAGTGAGGCCATAGGGTAATTGGGACCACCTGGATTCATTTTCGGGTCAAGATGTTACTTATACTTTACCACAAAAGCTAACAATACAATGCAGGAAAGCTTCTATATGCGGAACTGCCTTTCTTCCAACAAAATGGCTCGCTTCAGAATCCTTGCACAATGCCCACGTTGTACGATCACTAACACACGCACTTCAGTCAACTTGTTTCACGTTATTTTTTCACAACTTTTTCGATTTTTTTGGGTTTTTAGTACTTTTATAATTTTTTTGGTTTTTTAAATTATATCACGAAATGTGGGTGGGTTGTGTAACCTACTTTTGAGGAGACACAACCTCACGCAGACAAACCCTACTCAGTATGAGGAAGAGGCAACGGAAGTAGGTCGCAGAAGGCTTTTATATTCTCGTAATAGTATTCTTCCGCGACCGTTGCTCGAAGAGAAATAGAACGTCATATAATCGTGTATACAGCTCGTAAGAAGAATAATTGGCAGAGTCTATTAAATTTCACTTACAATTAATACATTTTTCGTCATACTTTATCAATTAATTGGAAAGAATGTTTTGAAATAACTAAAATTTTCGGATGATGGATGGCGGTACGTATATCGAACAATCGAACATCGATACGGTCTCGGCTCTTGATTGGCTAGCGTAACCAGGAGTCACCAACGAACAAAAGAGAGAGGAAAAAGACAGGCAAAATTGATTTTCATAAACTTGAATGGTTGAAATACAAATTAAAATATAAACCCCAAATGCAAGGATATAATGGGATAATTTTTCCCCGGCCTTTCCATATCTAATTTCTATTACTCGATTACTGGATATCATTAATATCTCACGAGCAGTAGGACGCATAGGTTCATAGCCTCGATACAAATGCTTTTGCGTGCGTGTGTGCGTGCGAGCTTGTTTCGTGTTACCTTTACTTGTGGGGAAACAAATCGCCTTTCGAAACAATTCACGTACTTTATAGACATTACAGATCAGAAATGAATATGTTATTCTAGAAATCACAGAAAAAGAATACCTACAATGTAAATAAATAAATGATCATTCATATTTGTGCGTGTACGTAATAAATATATTGTACACACAATTCAATACATGGATACAAATGTGAAAAGTGTATTATTCATATTGCGCTCTGATGCTGTTACTAGCAGTAACACTGGAAGCCAGATAATATTCCATTTTCCTATTGTCACATTTCTTATTCCACTTCGAACTCTTGGTGACACCAGAGGACTGTACATAGAATCCTGGGACCAATTTTTAGCCGCAAATTATTCTTCAGATTATCATGACTTCCCGTTTTACCTTGTAGGTTTCAGAATCACACCACTCGGGCTGGGAAGGGACTTATTTTACGCTACCACTCTCAGACCTACTTTGTGATACAGTCAACCTCGTAATGCAGCAGGAACGCGAAGCTACTTAGTCACCTGTATCTAGTGCCGCAGTTAAGGATGCGTGGGGCTACAGTACATCCATCCATTCGTCCATACGAATGAATGACAAGGTATCAATTAATGAAGCATGTTTACCTAGAAAGCATTACTTTATCAACCAGTACAAAAATAAACAATAAACGTTCAAGTCATAATAATTTATTCAGAGGACAATTTACAGAGAGAGAAATTCGCATTATAAAACATAGCAAAATATTTTGGATTGGAAATTTCACCATAAAAATCTGAGACGATGGCACTTTTGGGACAAGACCCAGAATTTTGCAAAATCAGTGTAGATAACAAATGTTTACAATGTTTAAATATCTCAGTTGTGAAATTTGCTATGCAAATAAAAAGGATATTCGACAGAAAGTAGGAAAATTTGTTCAAATACTGGGAATTCGAAACAACACTTTTAAAAACAACTCTGGGCCAGAAATTTTCAAGAATAAAAATATATAATGCACTGGCTGTCCCCATTCTTTTATATGGAAGCGAAACTTGGACACTTGGAAACGAGGATCAAAGCGACTGACATCAATCGAGATAAGAATTTTTGACTACAGAAGGAATGAAGAAATTTTGGAAAATTTGACGAGAAACTAAAAAGATACAAATCAAAATGACAACAAGAATGAACAGCAGCAGGGTGCACAAAAATAACGCTGAATAATAGACCAAATGGACAAAGGAGACTTGGAAGACCTTGAAGAGACTGCTAGACGAGAGCGAGACATGTCTATAGACGCTTAAATTATGACGGATGATAATGATGATGATGATGATGTTTATTTATGGTGTGTATTTGTGGAATCAAAGGGTAAAACATTTGTGTATATGTATAAGTCCATTGTTTGTATTGGTGACTTTGTTCAACAACGGCGGAGACTCTAAGCAGTGTGCTACTTCTATTATTTACATGGCTTACAGCTGCAGTAAATCCTTTCAATGGACAATGAGAAAAGTACGTGGCGCCTGGTTCAGCGTCGAACAAGTCAGCATTCCTCCCTGACAGCATAATGTGTGAGTTTTAATTAGTTTTAGAATTAAGTGTAATTGTCCTTAACAACTTACTTACTTACTTACTTCATGGTGCAGAGTCCTTCTTGAGAAGCTAACTGGTTTGGAGCTAGTCAAGAAATTCCCCGCATTTCACGGAACCCAAAGTTTCATTACCGCACTCACAAGCGTCCGCCATCTGTCTCTATCCTGGGCCAGCCCAATCCAGTCCGTATACCCACATCCCACCTCCTGGAGATCCATCCTAATATTATCCACCCATCTACGCCTAGGTCTC
>Ga0123357_10006872_pt1 | contig 13984 bp, 6 predicted proteins | sample TergutEmb28metaG_FD_89873 | JGI IMG/M metagenome (GOLD analysis project Ga0123357, IMG submission 89873) | Embiratermes neotenicus P4 segment gut microbial communities from Petit-Saut dam, French Guiana - Emb289 P4 | ecosystem: Host-associated > Arthropoda: Insects > Digestive system > Gut ... | reverse complement strand
TTGTCTTTTTTGTTTTTTTTTTTTGCACTTGATTTTTTTCCCCTTCCCCATTTTCCCCCAATTCCCCCTCCCCCCCCCCCCCCCCCCCAAGAATAGGAAGACACAACATTATGACACTGGAATTGAAAGTGACATTGTCAGCCAATACTGCAGTAGAATGTGGAGCCAGTTCCCTGTTCGCTTGCAGACCATTGGTCCTCTAGTCTTCCTGTCCGTGTGAATGTCCACCTCTTGAATGAGGCTGTGATCACCTCTCCTTCTTGTCCACATCAGTGCCTTCACTCATCTCATTCCATGCTTAGCAATTTGTCAGTGTCTTGAAGTTGCTGGTGGATCCTACATTTGTTAGGATATCTGTGTGTAGTGACTGGCTATAGACTGGACGACCACAGTTTGATTTCTGGCAGGGCTTTCTCCTTTGCCTGTACGTTCAGGCTGGCATTGGTGCTGTCAGCCATCCACATTTGTTCTTTATGGTAAAGCAATGAGAATCTGAAGCACAGTATTTAGCTCCATTTCATGCTTGGGGGCCACAGTGTGTTTAGCATTATGTGTACTTTGTACACTTTCAAAATGTAAGGTAGGCAACTCTTTAGCATATGTATGTTTGGTTGAATTATGGTGGGTGGCACTGCTACAGTTCAATTCCTGGCAGGAGTTTTACACCCAGCATGTATTCTTTGGGTACAGGAAGCTGTTTACTGAAAAGATTGGTGGTGGGAGTGTCACCCTCACTATTTCATATGGTTTTATCTCCATCCCCTCTAGTTGTCTTCATGACATGATTTGGAGACGGGAAGATAAAGTCCGATTCCCACTGTGGGTATGTCCATGGTCAAGGAAAGTTTCTTTGCCTGTATTTATATGCATGCTGTGTGTTGAGTATCATTGCTAGTGTGGACTCCCCTATGCAAACACAATGAATATTTGACTGCCTGTTGACTGGAACACAACTGTCCCTCTAGCATGAAATTGGCCTAAGCCTGTCTTACTATTACACAAGCTAGTTAGCACAGTCAGTAAACTTACTGGCCACAGGTTCCATTCCTGTCAGACTGCAGAGGCCCAGAGTCAGTGCTAGGTAATTTTCTGTGAGGTCTGTGGTGGACAAAGGAGCCCAGGAACAGGTTCCTGTCTGAGTAGTTTCGTTTTTCCTTGTCAGGATCGTTCATCCAGTGTTCCATAATGGTATTTAATTGATCTACCATTGATGTTATATAATCGTGACTTTTGACGGTGTTTTTTCTTGCACACACTCCTCTGTGCCTGTCTGCCCAGCCCGTGGGCTTGGATAGCATAGTCAGTATGGTTACTCGCTACAGGCTGGACAGGCTGGGGATCGAATCCTGGTGAGGACGAGATTTTCCGCACCCGTCCAGACCAGCCCTGGGGCCCACCCAGCCTTCTATACAATGGGCACTGGGTCTCTTTCCCAGGGTTAAAGCGGCTGGGTCGTGGCGTTGGCCACCCATTCCATCTAGCGCCGAGGTTAAAGAAAGAGTACAGCTATACCTCTAGTCCCTCCCTGGGCCTTCAAGGCCTTTTCTATGTTGAACTTTGGCTTTGAGTATATCCAGACCTGCTCGGTGGTTCACTAGGGCGATGTTTTCCCAGAAGGTCGATGCGACCGCCACAAGAGGCTGACGTTCTGTTGCTACCACATACACACAAGGCTAGAATACGCAAAACTTTACATCCACACCCTCTATACGTCATCAGGCAACTGACTTTAGCTTAGAACGGTAGGACGAGTAGAGAGGGTAGTTGCAGGGTTGGATGACCGGGGCTCGATTCTGTGAGTGACACGGAATGCTTGTCAGTACGGCAGTTTTGACACTTGATGTACTCAACCTAGCTCTGTGTAACATGAAAACAATATCCATTTTCCCCAGGAGTCAAGTAGCCGGAGCGTGAAATTAACACTCACCCCTTCTCGTACTGAGGTCTGCAAATGTGGCATGTCTTCAGTCCTACACACTTTTATGGCGTAGTGCTTCAGTACTGGAGCAGTTTTAACTGTCATAGTCTATAGCTGACGCAGCTGTGAGTAGGCGAGTCTTGGCCACTGTGAAAGAAATTCCTCTAAAAGCAGTTCCGACATCCTCTCCAGCCTGACTGTACGACGTGTGTGTGAGCTACGCTCGTCACTAACAATGCCGTGCACTGTATTCGTGGTATGAAGCAAAGCAGCATGGCACCAGTCTGCCCTCTTGACCTCGAAGTAATTGGTTTCATTACGGCTGATGTATCCAGCGGATGTGCCAAGTTGAAAACTCTGTTGAGATGGTATTTTTGTAGTTTTCCGTTCGCGGTTTTATGTTTGCCCGAGTCAAGTCGTGGTGGTGACCGTTCTGTTAAACTGTGCTTGGTGTTTCGAGGGTACCGCGTTTGACTTTTATTGCTAGCCAAAAACGTCTACGATTGGTGCCTTCCAAGTTTTCTGAGAATTTTTAATTCTTTGAACACCGTGAAAATAAGTGGGAGCATAATAAGTAACCTAATAACTGTTTTCATAAGATATAGCGCAGTTCCTAGGGGAACTTGAAACTCCTTCGCCATGAACACATTTTCGTACTCTTCGATTCCCCGCGGCGAAGTGTACTACTCCGTTTGGCGAACATTAATGGTTATTCCCTCCGCTTTACGGCGGGCGTATTCGAATAATCTTACACAAAATTCAGTACGAGAATCCGAACAAATGTTTAATTGGTTATACATGTAAGGTGGTTATGAACTGGTGTGCCGCCATCTTGTACGAAGTGTGTCGCGCAGCTTGGAATGTCAAACGAATTAAAATTTTGTAGAAGCGCACACACCGAGTTATGGAACGGGCGTCGATTAAGTCGTCGCGAAGCTGAAGGGCATTGTTGTACGAAGTTCGGAAACCACCGCAGTTTTGAAGCTGCCTAAGTTGGTACATGTATCGAAACTGCGTTTTTTTTTTTTTTGCACTATGAAAGATTTGTGTTTTTAATGCAACAAATGACTTTGTACTGTTGTATATATTTTAATTCTTAGCTGTAAGTCTAGTGTCCCACAGAAAACTTTAGCTCATGTGTCCCGCAACCACTGCTCCTTGTCAGTATCGTGTGTTACTTCAAAACACAATTATTTTGTTCAACCTTGTATTGTCATTTTTTTGTGTTTTGCTGACCGTGCATCGCAGTATAATCTTAGTAATTGACGAACTTAATGCAAAAATTCTTGTTTTATAATAAGTGTAGTATAAAACAAGAATTTGTGCATTAAGTTCGTCAATTACTAAGATTAAGATTGCATTGTCACTTTTGTTGCTTCTCTTACAAATAGATATTCTTTCATTATTTTGCGGCGTATTTAGCGACACTGTTAGAATCAGAACTATATAGCGTCCATGGTAGGTGAACGAATGTGAATATGGAGCAGAAATGCGAAGCACTCGGACACACTTGACCCAGTGCGACATTCTCCACCATAAATTCCATCGGTGATCAACTGCCTGATAGTTGTAATTCGAACTCCGATGCATCTGGCAGATCCTCGCTGTAATGTCAGTGTGTGGTTCATCGTGGAAATGTTCGTAATCTTACAGTCTCAAGGCGCATGGCATTCATAATGTTGCCCAAGTTTTGTTTTGTAATTTTATGTTTTTAACTACTCTGGCTTAGGTGGGTTAGTCGTCGGCCTATCACCGCGGGGCGTTGGTTCCATCCCAGGCCAGTCCATATGGGATTTGTGGTGGACATAGTGGCACAAACAGGTTCATCTTCGAGTAATTCATTCCCCCCCCCGCCATTTTCGTTCTCCTAGTGCTCTGTACTTATTCATTCGGTCTTTCATTCATTGTCATTAAATAAGACACGTGTTTTTTAATACTTCTAGTTTAAAACGTGGATTTTGACGTGCAGCATAATTCGCTAGCGGATTCGGCTTGATTACAAAGCCTTAATCCTGACATAAAATCACGCCTGTACGGGAGGAAGCTGTATGCCACGAAATGTATGGTTCCCGTCTGAACTGTGACGTAGAATTGAGACTTGCGCTCATCTGGGACTTCAAATGGTCCCGAAACGTCTGTACGGAATTAGCATTGTAAGCTGCATAAGGTCCCAGAAGAGCGGAGATCTCACTTGCATCGCGGCGGAAGCTTCCACACAGCGTAGAATTGCTGTCATTTTTCGTGAAATTGTTCATCATATATTTTCGTTGAGGATGATTGGTGTTGACTAGGGGCTGTAATTTTAGTCTGTATGATGAAGTTTGTCAGTATGATTGCAGAAGTCCCCAGTGAAATATCAGTTTTCTGATTTATGGGAGCGAAGGAAGCATGACAATTATTTGACGTCTAAGAACAGACCCTCACACAGTATCCATGCGAAGGATTTAATCATCACACCCACTTAAAGTAGAACAGCCTCTACAGACGCAGTAATTTATCGTCCGCAGAGAGGAAATACAACACGGAATAATTCAGTAGACGAGGGCAGCTGCTAGGAGCGGGCTGTTGTATGGATGGCGGCCAGCCGACCGTGTTGCCCATTGTTCAGTTTGTTCTGTGTTGCACTTATTGGCTGTTGTTGAAGACCGATTCTTCGTTGGATATTAATATTGTTTATCTGTTGAAAAGGGAGAAAAAAGAAAAGTAAAATAGAAATATTAGTGATGTATTAAGAATTTTGGTATTAAACAGTAGACTGTTTGTGTCATTATTATGCGATTCAGTAACGTCGGTGTCTCATAATAACACCCAATTTATCGTAGTATCTGTTATATTTTGGAATCATAATACATCTTTGGGACTTGTAACTGGGAATGGTGGGGCGTGTTGTATGTTGAAGCCGTTGCACAATTGGATTGCGCAGTATTAATTTTAAACCTACTGGTTTGTCGCAGCAACTGGTGTTTTCCGACTGATACCAGATGTTTAAACTGTGATTCATAGACGAGGAAGGGCCACGCTTCCTGTTTGTTTAGTTTCTTTCCCGTGGTCAGGAACGATGCGATCCATCATATGTCTTACAAGCTACGTGAGGCATCTCCACTAGACGGACGACCGCGTTTTCAGTGGACTGTAGGTTGTGTAAACTATAACCGGCACGTCACCTCAAATACAGAGTGGAAGAAGCGACGTAATCGGTATTGGTGCATAATTTTACATATAATTATCTGGCCTTTGCTGTGCAAGGAAATGGGTAGATAGTTGACAGGAACATTCCGACAGGATGCTTGCGGCGTGTTGTTTATTTGTTGAGAGATAAGAGCTGGCAATGTAACAATGCAGAACTCGCAGCTCAGGTTGGCGCCGAGCAGCGTCGCCTTCAGGGAACACCTGCAAGAACGCCACTGCATGTGGCTGCCTGTGTCACTGCCCGTCCGTAGTGAACCTGTTCCTATAGACGTAGCCCTTTGGTTGTTCGAACTGCGACATTACGGCGATTCTAGTGAAGTGCTGTGTAGTTCGAAGGTGGTTTCTGATTGTGACAGTAAATGTGACGGCAGTTGTGATTTAGGCGCAGAGGAACTGAACGAACTCGGCCTCCAGGAAAGTGGTGAGGATAGAAAAGAGAAATACTGCTGTGAGGTGCAGGAATATCCAAACACTACAGCAAATTCTGCTTTAACAGAACACATTCCAGGGCTACTGATTCGAAATGAAGAATGTATGAATATTTACAGTAAGGTTGGAGAAGACCAAAATTGCCCTTCTAATGTGCAAGAATGTCCTGAAAGTTCAGAACCAAGAGAAGCTAGCCCAGAGTTGCTGACTCAGAAGAAGGAAATTCCTGTTGAGAATCAGAGTGGGGATGAAACTCCAACTAGCTGTGGCCAGTGCATTGACAATTATACTGCAAAATACGATGTTTCAGGGTTACTGGTTTGGAAGGAAGGTAATTATGTTGAGAACTGTGAAAAGGGTGAAAAAGCCATAAATTGTAACTGTGAATGTCCTAAACAGCCTGCTGTAAAACAAGACATCCCAGGGTTACAGCAAAGAGAAGGAGGTAGTATTGAGACTGATATATGTGATTGTGATGATGCATCATCATTAACAGTTCATAATTGTGCAGTGCAAGAAACAGGAATAGTGAATACAGCTGAGGGCAGCATACCAAGAGAGAATCAGAATGTAAATGAGTGTGAAGTAGGTGGTGAGTCAACCAGCAGTAATCAGGCACTGAACTATCACAGCATCCTGTGGGAGGCAAATCCTCTCTATTGTGGAGTGGATGTGGAAGGGAGGGAGAGGGGATGCAGGAAATTGTGTCATAGCACTTCAGAGCACTCAGGCAACAGCATACATATAGGCTCTGGAGAGGAATCTGAATTGAGTTCCTGCCAGATAAATGAATCTATATTTACAAGTGTAATTGAAGAACATGGAGTGAACTCTGTATTAAAAACTGGTTGTTTATTAAGTGAACAGGGAAGATTCACTGGCAAGTGCCCTTTGAAATTGCACAGCAAGTGTGGTTCACTGGGAGCAAAAACGTGTATGCAGACATTTTGGTGTGGGGCAGATTTGAATACAGACGTTCATCTAATAGGCAGCAATGAAGCACCTTCCTGCATTAAAGACCTACAGAAAACAGAGATTAGTGGACACAGTTCAGGAGAGATCTGTCTGTCTGATCCTACTCTAGTGTGTAATAATGATGGCCATCTTATTACAGGCATCAGCAATAGTGACACTGACAGTGATAAAGCAGTATGCTACTATCCCACGTTAGAACATTTTGGAAATGGTAGTGAAGTGACAGCATCTTGTGGTGAAGTGTGTGACAAAGTGCTGTGTGACTTGGAACATTTGATGCAGTCCTTGGTGTTTGAAACTGGAAACATATCAGGTGATGAAGAAAAAGAAATAGAACCTGATATCGACTTCTTGAACCTCTGTCATGAAGCACAAAATTTGGCAGAAGAGACCATTCAGCAGTATTCAGTAACTGTAACCACCAAAATGAAGAAGGCCCGAAGCATTACTTTGAGTTCTGATTTGTCAGATGATGTGTTTATCAACTGCTCTCCTTCTGAAGAACAAAGTGTGATGTATCCATTGCCACAAGAAGTGCGCAGGCATCATAGTTGGGACATTAATTCTATATTTGATGATGGCACCAGACTTCCTGTGCCCCCTGTTCGGTTGAAAAAGAACAAGGAAAAATCCAGAGCCATTCATGTTAGTGAACACAAAATTACAGATGAAATGACAGGTTCTGGTGGTGTACCAAAATGTGAGAATGTGGGTCAGTCAAATGAAACAAAGCTGTTGGATAGAGATGCTGATGATGACGAGAACTTGCTGGAGTGTCAGGAGCTGTTAATAATGAAGCGAGTTACAGAAAGTACCAAAGAGAAGAGAAATGCAAAAGTGACGTATCATAACGAAGACAGAAATTTGTGCTGTCAGGGTGATGAGCGATATCAGCGTGTGCCAGATTGTTATGCCACAGATGTGGTTGTTGTTGTGTCACATTGTTCTGATTCATCAGTGAGTGGCAAAGGTTCAGAGTCTTTTGAGTCAGATGATGTAGTACTTAGAAAATCTGACAATGGATGTGATGGATACCCGAGCATTGTTTTGACACCTACTCGCCCCATTTCTTCAGCCGAATTTCCACCTTCAGAACAGCCAGAACACAGTGTTTCATGTTCTTATGATGATAGATTACAGACTGAGAAAATTACAGTTGAAACCTCATGTTCTCAAAGTGGTATTCTGTTTCAAAATCGCAAAGGTAGCACATCTAGTGATATTACTGCTTGGAAACAGGAACTCCAGCATTCTGGACTATGTTACCTGGATGATGAATGGGATGCAGATTGCATGTTGCAGCCAGGTGAGGTAGGCCATGCATTTAATTCTAGGGCTGAAGCTAAGTGTAACCCTTTTACTGCCAGTTAAATGATCATGCTGGTAGATTCTGCAAGACTTGTTGCAGTCTGATCTTACTAATATATGGAAGAAGTCTGTGTCTGTTGTATTAGTTCTACATTATATACTGCAGCATATAATACAACTGAAGTCATTAAAACAAATATTCTGTCATATTTTTTGTACCAACAGTAAAGGTCTCAAGTGAAGGTAAAGTTCCATACATTTTTAAACTCAGTAATAGTCGGAGATGAGTGGTCAGCTTTGTTCATGACCACTGCAACTGTGGGAAAGATGGCTTGGTACTCAATGTATCCTAGAGCTTTTCAGAAATTGGTGACAGAGAGACGTTCCCTCACACTAACTGAATCCCATTCCAATAGCTAGGATGCTGAAATACACCTTACCCCTTCACTCACTCTACCACAAAATGTGTTTCTTGTAGCTACTTCTGGTCAGATAAAAGGCTGCTGGTTTTCTTGTCATGCAAAATATTTTGGAGTGTGAGGGGTTGAAACTTTAAAACTCCTTTGAAGTATCATTCAGACTGATCTAGTTTGTATTGTCCATACATTAAGTTGTTGATTTGTTGTGTGGCTTTCAAGATGAAGCTGACAACAGGTCAGATATACATAAAGGTAAATTTGTCCCAGCACGTGCCATGAAGGCATTTGGAGGGAGAAGAAGTATAGCTTGACTGAGTCTTAACATTGGCACTAGGCAAGTGAGATGTCAGGTCTACACCCTGGTGGCTTACCCATGGGGAAAGAGCCTCTGGTTTGCTTCGAATAGGAGGCTGGCTGGGCACTGGTGGTGGTTGGAGGAGGAGGAGGAGGGGGGGGGGGGGCGAATCTTGTCCCTGCCAGCAATGGAACCACAAATTCTAGATCATTCAGCCTGTTGCCTAGCCACTACTTTGTACCAGGTGTGCTATCCTAAATGTTCAGATGTATATATGTGATATTTCCTGTATTTTTTTTAATTGGTACAAAATATCATGTCAGTAGATTATTTTATGTTTTGCGTTTGGTGTTACAGGGTGTTACAGAGGGTCCTTGCTGTTTTCCCTTTGTCGTCCTGTGTATTCTAAATATAGTTTAAAATATCCTCTTTTGCTCTGGAACTGATGGGATAGTATTTCTAGTGTTCATTCAGTGTTAATTACATTATTTTTTAAACATTCACATTTTCAAACAAAAGATAACACATAACAATCATGTGTCATTGCAGTTATTATGCCTGCACTCTTTTTGTTTCAGTGGTTTTCATCATATGATGAAGAAGGACGTGTATACTTTTTTGAAGAAAACAGCAATGAGTCTTCATGGACTTTACCAGACTCCAGCAATGCTGGATGTGATGTAAGTACTGCTGAAGGAATGAAATAAACTTTTCAAACAGGTATTGATATTCATCTGTTTGTATGTTCTGTGTGGAGTGCATAGAAGGAGACGTATGGAAATGTATGTACATCAATGTACACATTTCGTTTTCAAAACAATTCGACAGATAAAAGAGCGCTATTAAGGCTTCATACTGATTGTTTAGGTGGGTTAAATTTGTAGAAAAATCTTTATTTGAAAATTGGCAACTACAATTACTATATGTGTAAAACCATATGAATTTAGAATATTTAGATATATAATTACATTTTATTTCTTCTGTTTAAGAATCATGCACATTCACCTAATCCAGAGCCAACTGAATTGGGGAGAGAGGTAAAAGAAGCAGGAAAAAATGTACATCACCTTGATACAGATGTTCAGTTACGTTCAGATCAGCTGGACCGTCAGTCTGATGACAGGGTCCAGCACCGCATAACAAAAGCTCATTCCATGGTTTTGGCAAATTCGAGGTAAGTTTTCATGTTACCACAGTATATGTAGTTCCTCCACACATAGAGCATATGACCTGTTTCAGGGTTCTTGTAATATAGTGAGGGCCAGGAATTGATACTAAGTGTCCTGGCCTAGGGTTCAAGGTACGCAGTGCAATAATCTGATGGCTTTAGACAAACTGTTGAAATGCTAAGGTGGAGGAGTTGGAGGCTCCTTTTGTCAAGTTGGTCACAGAGATTTGAACTACTAGTGTAACTGATGAGCCTACAGACTAAGCACACTACAAATAAAACTTACAGGAAACGTTGCATGCACTGTGTTTTACCACATCCACTCCTGGCACCTCTCTAAAACATTTATGCTGCACTCAGGCATTAAAGTTCCTTTACAGAATTAATGAAAAGATGTACCAAGCTGAAATACTGAGTGTTTGTGGGAGAGAAATTATTCTTCTTGAGTGTAATGTTAGAAGTACTGTATTGTTGTTTAAGTCATCAGGTGAATAATGTCAATCATCCTTCAGACGTGAGTATAAGTATCTCAAGCTATATGAAACTCCTTCAGGATGTGCAAACTCATGTTGATGTGAGATGACAATTTATAATCATTTTTATAAGGTATTACATTATATGATTTCAACATTATAGGAAAATCAGCATGCAAGAGTCGGAATGGTCCAGACATACTTTGTAATCATAGGTTTAATTCTGATAACCTAACTTAATGATTTCATTTTTCGCTATAGAAAGAAGCAGACTTCTAGCAAATCATCATCAATACCAAGAAACTGGCCACAGTTATGCAATGGAACTATGGTGAGTGATATGTTGTTAGTTATGTATGCTGCAGAGTGAGCTTTGAATCCCTGAACAAAGAATTTTTTTGGTGTACTGTCTGTGTTGGGACTTTGCCTATCATTGTACTACTTTAGAGTCCGGAATTCATTGTGAGCTAACATTTATATCTATAGGCCTGACAGAGTTAATATTCAGGTACATGATGCTGATCAGAATTTGTATGAATGTTTGTTGCAGTTTGTGCTGAAGGCAGGAACATTAAATCGCACGAAAACTACAGAGAACGGCAAGAAAGTGCGCAAGAATTGGGCATCAGCTCATGTTGTTCTCACAGAACTCTTCCTGCTTTTCTTCAAGGATGCTAAAACATTTGATGCAATGGTACGTGTGACACATTTGTTTGCTGTTGTATTAAATAAATTGGTAATGTGCATCTCTGTTCTTGGTTTTGCCGTCAGATCTTTTCTGCCACCATATGTAAATGTGGTCTGTGGACAGTAAGTATATGGCCTAGATGGAAGATGTGTGTCTTAACTTGCTGTCCTTTTTTTTATCTTTTTTTTATTATTATTATTTTTTTATTTGAACAGAAAAGTTCTCCTGGAGATAGTCCTTCAGGAGCACAGCCTGAGTTCTGTATAGATCTGAATGGTGCAGTGCTGGAGCACGACGAGAAGGCATCAAGTCGACGCAACGTATTCCTTCTGACAGCAATGCTTGGTGGTTTACAAGTACTGCTGCAATGTGACAGTGCTCAACAGGAAGACGAATGGTTCAAAGCCATCCAGAAAGCCATTAAAGATCTTGTAAGTAAAAAGTGTGTAAGTTTCAAACATGAAACATCCAAAGCACCACCTTCACCTTGATTCTTGGCTGTAATACTGCCTTATCATTAATAGTAATATACACTTGTTCTAGAATGCTACAGTTAATATACAGTTTTCACTGTTAGTGGTTAGAACAGAGTCAGTAAGGCAAGTCCTGACATCATCAGGTCTGGCAAGTCATTATAGGCTTCTTTTCTGGTGTAATTCATGCATATGTGTGTATGTTGTAGGACATGACACTATAATCAGGTAGAAATTTTTCATTGTTTTTAATGTACCTACTGCCTTCCCCGTCATTTTCATCTTATAAAGATGGTGGCAGTATGTTCCTTCAAAATGTTAGTACATTTCTACCAGACTGTACTGTGTGACATCCATGAAGATGGTTCTCCTCATTGCTACTTCTGTCAAAACCTTAAATCTCTCATGTCAATACAAGGTGGAACAGTTAAAAAACATGAGTTTTAGTATCACAGCTGTCACTTGCTTCTTGTGTGTTGCCCATTGGTTTCTTTTGTGTTCCTCAGTTCTTTAACACTCTTCTTATATGAGGCTCATATCAGGTCTGTTCAAAAAGTTCTCAGAATGCATGCACAACCTTCCTTTAAAACCGTGTGGTGGCCATGTGATGGTCGATTAGGTGTAGTAAATTAATCGATCCCATTTCTGTATTTCCATTCAGTCCAAATGTATTGTGTTCTGAGTAAGGGCAGTTATTTGATTTAAAGAAAGTGTGCATTTGTGATTTTTTAAAAATTTTAACAAAACAGTATATTTATGTGGATTTTATGAGTTCTTGCAGATTTGTTAGGAAACATATCAGTGTAGGCGAGTTCCTAAAATATACTTGAAGTTTGCTGCGTAAGTGTAGACCGTGTGTAAAGAGAGGATTCTGTTGCAACGGTGAGGATGGTGTATGTACTCTCTTTTCAGTATTGCATTTTTTTAATAGTACAAGACATGTATTTTGTATTGCACCTTATTACTTTTTAAAGCATACTTGTGATATTTTATGAATTATTTTCTCTGAATATTCAAGATGACATGCGGTATTTTCATAATAAGAGCTGATGTAGGAACATTTATTTTCATTATAGCCTTCTGGTTATGATGCGAGTCCAAAGAATGCAGCAGCCAAACCGAATCCCCAGCTATTGAGTTCAAACTCACCAGAGGAAACAAAGAAGTCATCGTACATTGGACGTTCAAAATCAGTGAAAGGTAGGTGTTTTAAGCATAATTGTACAATTTTTTTGCTTTGTTTAAGATGCTTGTTGCTTACACATGCTCGTTGCTATTACCCATTCACATATTCACTCTTATACACTCCAGATACCTCTCACATATATTTTTAATAGTTGCATCTTGACAGCTGTTGGTACCAAGGAAAAGGGTGCTTCAGTGAATCAGTTTTTATTTTAATTGATTATTTACACTTTCTGAGTATGATTGAAAGCACTTGTAATGTATTTACAGAGTGTAGAGGTTTAATTCCAAGGCTAAGCTTTCCCTATTAGAGTGTTCTGTGATGTGGAAGTATAAAACTTGGAATCTTATGTTTATTGGACCGTGCATCATTATGATAGTTGAAGAATAAAAGACCAACTTGATGTCACTTGCTATTTATTTCACTTCTTATGTGCTCAACATGTTTTGGACATTAATATATCCATCATCAGGAGCTTGCAACTGTTCTGTTGAATTACACCATTGGTCGTATTGTTCTTGGTTCGTGTGTGTTGGAGTTTCGGTGTGGTTGGGTTGGAGTGGTATCCGTGTTGCTGGCTTCAGCCTGCAACGTGGATACCTCTCCAACCCAACCACACCGAAACTCCAACACACATCGAACCAAGAACTGTACGACCAATGTGGTAATTCAACAGAATAGTCGCGAGCTCTTGATGATGGATATATTAATGTCCAAAACATGTTGAGCACATAAGAAGTGAAATAAAATAGCAAGAGACATCAAGTTGGTCTTTTATTCTTCAACAATAAAACTTGGAAATCTGTGTGTTTAGAATTGTTGTATGATAGCAGGTCATGTACTGTCAGACATAACTTTTAACTATGTGGTGCAGCATAGAACATCGCAGAGTGGTGGTTACCATTCCTGTTCTGTACTTGGAAACTATCCCGTTTGAATCTCAGCCTTGGAAATGGCTGTCCTGATTTGGGAGTTTTTTTTTTATAACTTTTGTAAGTTTCTGTAGGTGAATTATTGGCTAGTGAAGAATATATTTAAAGACCATGGCCCCTTCATTCCAAATCCTTTCTAATATTTCATGGGCAGTCATGCTTGTATTCAATGCTGTGTAACCATTGAAATTCTAAAATAATTTGTTCATGCTTCCCATGGTAGAGTATTTGATTTTCCACAATGAATCAAGATTTTCCTTGCTTCCAGGGAACCTGCAGGATTGTGGGTATATTATGGGATCCAATTCTGATTCACCTCAGTCCAGTTCACAAAACCTATTTTTCTGAGATTTGTTTTAATATTACCTTTCCATGAGTGCCTAGGTCTTCAAATTTATATTCCCATGAGTTTTTTTCAATAAATTCTGCATTTTCATGTTATTCATTTGCATGAATTGTTACCTGTATTCGTATTACATGTTCTGCCTGCCCAAATTGTCATTTAATCATCCAGAAATTACTGCATACACT
>Ga0123357_10006871_pt1 | contig 13987 bp, 11 predicted proteins | sample TergutEmb28metaG_FD_89873 | JGI IMG/M metagenome (GOLD analysis project Ga0123357, IMG submission 89873) | Embiratermes neotenicus P4 segment gut microbial communities from Petit-Saut dam, French Guiana - Emb289 P4 | ecosystem: Host-associated > Arthropoda: Insects > Digestive system > Gut ... | reverse complement strand
CAAAAGAATAGTCGCAAGCTCCTGATGATGGATATATTAATGTCCGAAACATGTTGAGCACATAAGAAGTGAAATAAAATAAAAAGTGACATCAAGTTGGTCTTTTATTCTTCAACTATACTATGCATCTTTGTCAAGAACACTCAGCAATATACTTGTTCAATTTTTGTCGTGATGGGTAAGGCAGAACGTTGTTGCGTCTTCCTGCGGTGATATAAAGACCTGTTGATTGGTCTGTAACTTTGGAGTAAGGCTGTCGGTTGTGCAGCTCTCTGCAACGAAATTTAGTGCGGCTGTTTAGTAGAGGGTCATTTTTATTATTTATTTGTACCAACAAATGCATATATATATATATATCTGCATTAGTTGGTACAAATAAATACTAAACAACAAAAATACACCATATGTACATAAGCACATTAGAACATTACACTTAAATACAGAAATAAATCGGCATGGCCAGGCGTCTGCCGTCTTCCTGCCTTATTGATTTACGTGTTATCTAATTATGCTCTTATTAACTGAGTCTATATAGCATTGCATGCTAGGTGGATTAATGTATAATACAGTTAAAATGACGTGAAGGGAAACGATCGTGGCCTGATTTGAAATCCTATTCCAGCACTTACCTGGAGGATCTGAAGAAACCACAACACACCTCAGTAAGCGTAGACTGAATCCAGCTTTGAACCCGGGACTCCGTAGTGTTAACTATTTTTGGTCCGCCTGGTTTAAGGCGTTAGGTTTATGAGCAGAATGTTTACTTACTTACTTACTTACTTACTTACTCCATGGTGCTGAGTCCTTCTTGAGCAGCTAACTGGTTTGCAGCTAGTCAAGAAATTCCCGGCATTTCACGGAACCCGAAGGTTCATTTCCACACTCACAAGCGTCCACCAACTGTTTCTATCCTGGGCCAGCCCAATCCAGTCCATATACCCACATCCCACCTCCTGGAGATCCATCCTAATATTATCAACCCATCTACGCCTAGGTCTCCCCAGTGGTCTCGTTCCCTCCGGTTTACCCACTAAGATCCTATACACCCCCTCTCCTCACCCATATGCACCACATGCCCAGTCCAGCTCATTCTTCTCGATTTTATCACCCGCACAATATTGGGTGAGGAGTACAAATATGAGCAGAATGTTTAGGCACCACGTCTTTCAACGATTTAAGGAATACTTCGTCATTTATGCAATCCGAATATCCATTACAGTGTTTAAAATATTCAACCGCTCGACAATATTTTGACCGGGCCTTTTAATACTGCACTTGTAGTTTATTTCCTTATGCGCAACTGTAGTCGTGCTGAATGGTCACGTGGCTGGTAGTGTCACAAATTAGACTGAACCTCGTCTTTCAGTTGTGTTAAGTTTCGTATAATATTGCTTCACTTTAAAGGTGAGGATTTCCTTGGCCGCCCCAAGCGCCCTGGTGGAGAAGCAACGATATAATAAACTCCACTTATTCTTAACCTCGACACCAGATGGAACTGTGTGGTCTGCTGCACTCTCGGATCGCTTAACACCCCTCTCCCCTCCTTGTCCAGGAAACAGCCGTCTTTGCGCTTTGAATGCGAGGCTGTGACACCAAATCCGTGTTAAATAAAGCACTGACAGGTCAGTTATACCCCTAAAGGACCCCATACACTCTAAGTTAAACTGTGCAGTTTAACTGTGTAAAAAAAATACACGAAAAATTTAACTGAATGTGTGTGGGATTCCTTGAGTGAAATGCCCAGTTCTCTGTGTGAAAGACGACTGGAAAGGGCAATTCTGGGGCCTGCGCTATTGCCTGTCAAAACTGCGCAGCTTACTCATTTTTTCCGTCAGCTATGACGTCACACAGTAAAATCGCTCAGTTTAACTGAGAGTGTATAGCTTTCTTAAGGATAATGTCGAGTAAGTTACGACAGGTCCTGCCATACATCTTAATCCTCGGTGACGCCCTTCAACCTCTTAATAATCGCATTCTCACTGTTTGTTTTACTAGACGAAAGCTTGAGGCATGCTGTTCTTTCTTGTGCTTCGTTTATGAACATCTTATACTGCATCTATTTTCGTATCTCAACACGAGACAATAAATTTAGATTTGAACTGTCTTTACAATGCAGTGTGCTATTTCGGATCGAGCAGGCTCAGAACCCAAGAATAGTGTGGCATGTCATTCAATATTTAATACAGGGCGTTTCTAGTGAAATGATTAAAACACAGCCAAACCCCATTTCTAACAATCTTATACTGTGATGTGCTTTGACGATTACAGGACGTTCATTCTTGCTAACAATTTGCAGGTGTTAGAGACCAGTTATGTTTTCGAATTATAGAAGGGACTTGTTGGCCACACGTAATTATTTCGCTAACAAAGCTAGAACAAATATGCGACTTTTCTCCGAACCTTAAAATTCAATCAGGAAGTGCGGTACCATGAGGACGGAGGTAGTATGCTTCTCCGAACAGTTTGTACCTCATTTGCCAAGCTACACGACGTTGTTTTCCAGCATACAAATATTATGATATTCATCGCGATGAGAATCTAAAATCTCAAACTCGATGACTGTTTTACACCATGAATTCATTTGTTAAGTGCTCCCTTATACGTTGCTGACTTTAATCTGAAATCCATGTAGCTGAACACTAATTTAGTCGCTACGCAAAGGAAAACTAAAAGAATTACGTAAGTTTTAAAATAGCACACTTCTTTTATGTAGTAACGTATGTACAAGTCTTTTCTACAACTGGACTTTGTGGATTGGCAGTGGTCCTCGGGCCACTGATTTTATTTTATTTTTTTTGTCGGATGCAAAGTTACATTTCAGTTGAAGAAAGAAAACGTTTTCTCCTCTTTCCGTTGCGGCCAGCACCTTTTCTTGGCGAGGAAACACTGAGGTACTGTGAGTTGTGTGAGAGACTGGAATCCCTGGAAGAGTCGTATAATCCTATACTACAAACTCGTTCGAATATACACGAAGCTTTGCTTAGATGCGGTTTTCAAGCAAAAGCTAAATTTAAATTTCCCCCAGTGAAGAAGAGGCCCGCGAAGTTCTGAAACAAAGACCAACTTGACACAGACGGAAGCTGTTCCAACAGCATCCCAAGCATCTTGCCTCCGAGGAAAATTTATTAATCACACAAAATGGCATTTACAGTTGGTTTTATGTGGTTTTGGGAAGAAAGGGAAAAGGAAAGGGATGAAATTACTACTGATTTCAAAGAAAGAGAGAGAAAGGGCAAGATGGCTGTCGTTGGATGTGCATGCCCTCCTTCTTTTACCGCACAAGAGAAGAACAGGAGTGCAGATGGCTGGCTGTGACGTCACACCACAAACGGACGAAATTAAACCCTTTGTTCTTTGTCGGGAGAGCTGCGATATGGTTGTTGGGTCGATCCGACATTTACACTGGAGTGAAGACACTCCCGAACAATTAGAAGCAATTATAGCTAGATGTTCCTTCATGGTAAAGGCGAAATGCCGGCCACAATTTTGTAATCTTCTCGTGTCGGAACTTGGATCTGACTTACAAATTACACCAGGTGCATAATAAAATAGGCACATTGTGGAGACATAGTGGTATGTGCGTCGCCTTGTTTATGGTCATTCGCTGCTCTCATTTGACGCTACATAACCAAAGCAGTTGTCAGAACGTCGTAAAATAAATAAAGAAAAATCGTTATAGAGCTGTCCTAGCTTATTTCTTTTGGGGTTAGGTAACGACGCTGTCCGTAGCTCAGAAAATTTTGCGTCGGATGATGGGGGTATTCATGAATAATAAACTGCGAAGCGTGCTCTAGGAGGCTGTCGTGGTTCAGTCCAGATAGCTGCCATCCTGGTTATTTGCTTGGGATCTTTATACGACTGCAATTAATCTGAAGTACCTTTGAATATTTAGGTCTTAAATCACAAGAAATACCATCAGTCTCCATTATGAAGACCAATTAATTAATTAATTATATTTTTTCCATGGAGCAACAGCCTCTAGTGGGCCAGGGTCTCATTGCCGTGACCATACCATCAAATTCAGACGCACCACACTCTTTAGGGCTCCTTTGGATGAAAGATCAGCCCGACCAGAGACCTCTTACCTAATAACACACATCACTCACAAGAGACAGATCTCCGTGCTCCCAGCGAGATTCGAACACGCAACCAGCAAGCGAGCGGCCGCAGACCCATGCCTTAGAACGCGGGGCGGGTGGGGGAGTAGGTGATGTTTTCGTTAATCATACGGAACATAAATGGGGTGTCCAAAATGCGGAATTTGTAGTCTTAAATTTGGTAGTACATGTAGGAACCACTAAACTTTAGAGGGTCAAGAAACTGACGGAAGACCGCAGTTTGAGTACGCGATCTCAGGACATATATTTGAAGCTGAAACCTCCGGATACTATGAAGGTGTGCTTCCGACTGAATCGCGACTTCTTCGAGAATCTCAGAAATCTACTGTAAACGCCCCATTATTTGACAGAAAAACGTCTATCCACGTTCTGCCTCAAGGCGCGTACAACTGTGGTTTCCGTTGGCAAGCCTTCAATTGATCCTATCGTATAGCCACGGCCATAGATGGATGCCATTAATCCATCGACTTTGCACTGCCGATCGAAGGTACCACTTGACTGCCAATCAAACCAGCAACTTACCAAATAAAAAAAATGAGCTTTGTATGAAGTAAATTTTTAATATTATTTAGTAGTGCTCCAGGATAGCTCAGTTAATTGATTGACTACGACCCATAAACCGGAACTTCGATTACCGGACGGTGCAAAGATTTCCTTCTACCACCACACCAAGTCGGGCTAGGCTACGGTCAGGGGTTCAATTCCCGCTACGGGAGAGATATTTTCTCTTCTCCATAGCATCAGCATTAGCCTTGTGGTCCAAACAGCCCCCCTGTTTAATGGTTAAGGACTCTGTCTCCGGGGGTGAAGGGACAGGGAATGAAGTTACCTCCTCACTACAGTCTAGGGCGGAAGTTAGGAACAAGTAGTTCTCTACCTTTATTTCCCATATACACCTCAATGTCATAGATGAGCAGAACTCTACCTTTTACGTTTTAGCACGCCTAGTCTGTGGAGTCTGCCTGATTGTCTATGCAGCGGAAAAGGAAGATATCTTCCTACAGCTGTGGCAGAAAGATAATCAAATTTTGTCCAAAATGTATGGTCTCCGAAGTAGATACTCTTTCTCCACACGCCTGTGTAACATGGTACTTAAACGGTGAGATAACTTTATCACTTGTGTTTAGGTCTCTACGTAAATTAATTCAGAAAAGTCAGTTGAAACTGGCTCATACTTATCTTGCCGCGCCAACCATACAGCTGTTAAACGGCATCACAGCGCTCAACAAATACTTGGGCCGTGTAGCTGTCACTGACCCTCCCCCCTTCCCCCCTTGTGTTGCTCCTCCATAGTTTTGTGGTCGTTGGTCAGGAAGAGCTCCAGTTATCGGCGTGTAATTAGCATCTAATGGTACCCGTATGCATTCGGTTGGCTTGGTTCAACAGTCAGCAACGAATATCCGGAATGACTAATGCGTTTCTTTATTTTTATATTGAACTCCGTCCGGATTGAAAATTTAAACCGTTAACTGGAATCCATGCGTTTTACATTCACTTGACACTATTATGTAAATTCGGGTTTGGTCATTATCGTTGTTAATCTTGTAGATTTATACAAACAGGGAAAGGCTTGCAGCTGCTCCCTGTGGCTGGCAGCTCGATTCTCACTCAACTTCATTTCAAAGCAGGATTTGCATATTATTACCGAATAGCATCGTTACTCATTGAAGTAACTGAATTCTCTGTTGGTTCGTGCATTACTTTACCACGCTTCGCCGACTGCGGAGTTTGTGTGCACCCGTTTTCACAGCAACGATGTTTCTTACTTCATTTAAGGGCACTATATCAACTGTAGTGTCGAATGATCTTACAATCTATAAAAGGTTGAATGAAGCAGCCATGGCCTATTTTTAACCTTTATCACCATGCATATTTCAGGTCCTGCCAAGTTTTTTTATTAATCATTAAGAGTATCGGCCCATGAATGCAATTTGTAAAATGCAATCACCAAGTAATTTTGTGCAATTACATCGTAAAATTAATCAAGTCATATTTTTAAGTATATAGGGCATCATTTTCGTGACTGTTGAGGCCTGCCATAGCAGTCCAGTAACAGTAGATGATTTCTGTCAGGACGGTTGTGTTAATTATGACCCCTGGTCTGACGTAATAATGTCTTAATTCATGGAATAGGCTGGGAGACGTTATATGTCGCGTGATGGGGTCATGAACGGGGAGGAACCGATGAGTTATTGGGATCGATAGTGATTAGCCCTGTTAGGGCTGCGCGTCGTTTCCCGCCGTAGGGTGGCTGATGATGGCTATATTTTGCAGTGAATTGCTTGTTCATTGACGCGTGCGAGGTGTCTAGGCCAGCATCTATAGCACAGTGACTGGGAACGCCATATCATATGCGTGGTTTGTATGAAGTACGCGCAATATCCGGCTGTCACTTCTGCCTATTGCAGGGGTCGCCACCTAGGAACAGCCAGAGCAAAATTTACGGTGGGTATCACAGAAATACACCGAAAAATATGAGAATCGCAACAATTATTTACGAATGTCTTTCGTTCTTACGTCAAAACAGAACACTGTATATTGTGGGCTTATTGGGATATGACACCCTGCAGTACGGCAGGTGGTTTCCAAAGTTTCGGTGGAATCTGTTCCTCCAACTTCAGTGTAAGATCTTAAACAACGGGTTTCCCCGAAACTTTGAAATAACCTTCCAAGAGACTTCGCTGTCAAATGTGAAATAAGAAAGACGTATGCCTTTACGCTGGCCAAATGTAACAGCACGTGTATTGTTCGTCAACATTCGTTAATGTGAACTGCTGAGATAAAGGTAAAGGTAAGGGTAAAGGTAAAGGTTTCCCTTGTAGATCATGGAAGTGTATAGCGGGAGAATATTTTAGTTCCACTCATTTTGAAACTCAACACTGCTGGGGAGTTAGTTATTAGTTTCACCCCCCGACCGCTTTACCTCGACGGGTGACCTTGCTAGACACTCGGTAGGGCACGGAGTGGATCTGTACGCTTTGAAGAAGAGAAAAATCGATTACGTCAATCAGGGATCGAATCTTGATTCCGCTGTCTTCCAACCTTTAGACTAGTCTATATCGACCACGTTATATAATAAAGACACATCTATATGTGTGTGAGTGTATGAACAAAGGAAGTGTGTACAGAACGATAATGTAGAGGGGTCTAATCTATCAGGCAGCGTCTGCGACCCCTGAAACTTTTCTGTGTTAGTGTGTGAAGGTTGCATAAAGTATCTAAAACGACCTCGCTACACAATTTCTCACACTGTATAATCTTGACAAGCCAGTGCTGAAATTACCGTTTCACACGGAGATCCTTTGTAGTGTTTTCAAAGGGGGATCGTTACAAATAATTGTCACAGAATGCATAATAGCAGAGAGTTTGTCAGTGACCGTCTGTCAGATTCAAGGCAGAAGCCACAGTTGCTGAAGAAATCTTAGCTGTAATTAGGACAAAAAAAAAAAGTTACTGCAAGTGTTTATTTTCTGGTTTCTCAAAGCAAGACCTGCGATGGCTACCACGGAAATATATGTAAGATCCGTCCTGGACGAAGTGGCACTGAGTGGGTTTTACTCCGAGTACTTTAGTCGTCCCGTGTCAGTTACTCTTACACCATTGTTCCATAGTCATATTCAATCATGTGCCAGCGGCACAACGAAGTACAATCTAGACAGTGACAGCTTCCCTAAATAAACCACAAAAAAGAATAGAAGACCGGCGGTGTATGTCTAACGTAATAATAAGGCGCGTTCGTGCAACCATTGTTGCTGTGGAAAAGCAAATGAGTATTATATATTGTGAATATGTATTTGTAGCCTTAGATATCCAGCATTCAATGCACATGCGCCATACTTTCATCTGTGGCCTGTCCGGCTCTACATTTTCCCATATTTCATAAGTGGCTGGATTTCAAAAGAAAGTTATCGAACATAAAATATGTGTTTGATTGTCTCTACAATATAAATTGGTATTATGTGTATACTTGTCTGACACAACCATAAGATGGAAGATGTATGTATATTTATTACATAAAATCAACTACATGCTTCGGCCCTATTTTCATTGGCCATCTTCAGGTTGATAATTGAAAACATTTAGTAAACAGTTATACTAGGTTTTTTATACTAGGGGGGTTTGGGTGGGGGTGAGATCTCAGCATGCTGAGAACTCACCCCCACCCAAACCCCCTTGTATAAAAAACCTAGTATAACTGTTCACTAAATGTTTTCAATTATCAACCTGAAGATGGCCAATGAAAATAGGGCCGAAGCATGTAGTTGATTTTATGTAATAAATATACATACATCTTCCACCTTATAGTTGTGTCAGACAAGTATACACACAATCCCAATTTATCTTTGAAAACACAACAGGGATGACAAACCTTATGGTCTTTACAATATTTACTGAAACAGTTCTAATTTTCAGAAGAATTGAGCGAAATATGACTAAACCCCTCGACTTTTTTGACCACTGAGTGCTGAAACCTTTTTACTTTCCGTGCCTGATACCACGTGATATGGATCTGGCTTGCTAATGGCAGCAGCCAGACATAACAACCATGTTAATGAATGTGTCAGTGTTCCCGTAGGGTTGAGCCACGCATATGTTATATCGCTATAACCTGTCATGATATTGAACCTCATCTCACGTGATAAATTGTTGATTTCTACAGCTACAAACTACAGGCTAGCAGACAGACTTTTTACTTTTTCTCCACGCATTGACTATAATGCCTCGAGCCATTTCTTTCCATCGCATAGAAAGCTTAATTAAACACAAGCATCTCCTAATGTATGCTTCCACATTAGGATCGGATGCTTGGGTTATGGACAATTTGGTCAAGATTAAACAGCGTGCTTTTCAGATTCAGCACGTCCGTTTCCTGTGTTGGTTAAGTGAATATGTGTTGTTTGCTGTCTTATTCTCTTTCTTTCTCGTTATTTCCTCATTTATGTGTTCTCCTTTTTCACCTTTTTCTTCATTGTGTATAGAATATTATTTACTCTGTACTATTTGTCAAAACGTAACTGTCCTCCACATATAAAAGAGAAGTAATATTAAAAGCGGGAGACATGAATTCTTGTACTAATTTTTTCGCCCTCAAAATGTTTTGTATTCAGAATTTTCCATTTAAAACCTGCCCGCTTGGACGGCGAAATCATAAAGGGGTTTGTTTCATTTAGATTTTTGTAGACTTAATGCACACTTTTACATAAGATATTAGTAATGAGGTCCTTGTGAATCAAACAGTTTGATACGTGTATTGTCACTTTCAGGTTCGCCTTAGGCAAAACGGCAACTTCGATAGTCTCAATAGCACTTCGAATGTTCTTCCTTGCCTCATCTAAAGTGTGCGGATTTGATTCGTTAACTTTGCCCTTCACCCACCCCCAAAGATAAAAAAAAAAATCACGCTTTGGCAAATCTAGAGAACGAGGGAGCCACAAAACTTTGCAGGCAGTTCGTTCCTCTGTGAAAACCTCCTGAACTCGGACCACAGAATCGCGAGATGTGTGGCACGTAGCGCCATCCTGTTGCAAGAGCAGCCCCTCCCATGTCGAGTGTGCATGTAGTCTACCAAACACTAAACGAAACAAAATCGTTTCTTTGTTTTGTCGTGCAAACTTGCCAGTTTTAAGTGGAACACTCTGTGTTATATGTATATGTATACTTATATATATAGTCTATACACAAGTCATCATTCTGTAGTCTGTTTTACGACAGGTTCATAACCTCTATCCGAAGCGAATTCTCCACATAGTGCGTTCTAGTGCTTTCTCTTTCAATTTCCTAACCACTACGTAAAGGTAAAGTTAACCCTAGAACAGGCCACGAAGGCCCAAAGGGTGAGTAGCTCTACTGTTTCTTTAACCTCGGCGCTAGGCGGGGGTAGGTGGTCAACGCCACGCCCCGGCCGCCTATCTCCCGAGAAAAAGACCCGGTGCCCATTATATAGTAGGCTGTGTGGGCCCCAGGGCCGGCCTGGACGGGTGCGGAATATCTCGCCTACACCGAGATTCGATCCCCGGACCGCCTAGCCCGTAGCGAGTCGCTATAACGACGGCGCTATCCTGACCCACCTTTCAGTTTCCAATATTCTCAATTTTCCCTAAAGTCATTCAGTTGATGCTTACGTCTTATTCCTCTTCGTCCCGTCACTTCTATACTTCCCTATATCTTCCCTTCAATAACGATTCGCACTCTTATACTCAAATTATGTGTGATTTCTATGTGTATCACTTTAGAGGATGGAGCTTTTAATAAAATAACTAATATAATTAAACGTTTGGAATTCAGTCTCCCAATCGCTTGTCTTTGGGACGTTATATTTTGGCAAACATGACACTTCTTTTGCGACGTAATGTGGTGCATGAGTACACACCTTCATTCTCCTGTATAGCTCTTAGTACTCGATGGAAATTCAGGGTATTATTTATCTTCCTGCATGTCTAATGCCTTCTGCCTGTGTGAATTCGGAGCTGCATTTACACAAGACGACTTTCAGCCAATTGCTCTTTAAAAAAAAATGTACAGAGATAGAAAATACATCCGGACCTGAACAATAGGCAGAAAGAAAGAAACTGGATAATTGTAATAATGTTGGTTCGTCTTCGCAATATTATTACGTAGGAAAGACTCGTTGGGTGAGTTATTTTACAATATCAGTCTTCCATAAGGACCAGAGTGTTAATTGACCAGCTGAGCGAACACCAGTTCTGAGTTTCACTTCTCGCAGACAATTATTGCCTGTTATTGATTTAAAAATAGTGTCCTGTGCTATACTTCCATCCTGTTCTTCTTCTTGTTTACAACTCCAAGATTGAAACACGTGCATTAGCATATTTATGTCCATAGAATTTACAGGCCAGAGTAAGAACTACGTTTCATGTGGTCTGCCTCTGTTCTGTATTGGGTACCCAGTGTGAAACAAGAAACAGAAAGGTTACTTAATATACAGACAAGCCTTGCCGTGACTCGGGCAGGAAGTTGCCCGATAGCCCGGGTTCTTACTCAGGCCAATCCGTATGAAATTTTTGTGTACGGAATTGGACTGGAACAAGTTTCTTTTCCAATATTTCGGCTTTCCCCTGACCGTATCATTCCGCCATTGCCATGCTCATGTTCACCGTAATATAATTCTTGCACAAGCGGGCGAAGCCTGGCAAACTTCAAATAAGCAGCGCTCTTTCCGACAGCGGGAAGCATTGGGCAGAAAATACCTTCACAAAATTAGGCGTTCTTTACAAAGTAAAACGAGAAGGCAATATTTGGTGACCACTCCATCTGTCCATCTGATTGTTGGTTATCTAGTGTTACTGACTAAACAGCTTGTCATATTTTAATGAAGTTCGATGTGGAACATTTCTGCAAAGGCTTTGAGCGGGAGAGAGTTTTCGTGAAAATCGGTACAGTGACAATTATATGGGCGTAAATGATTTTATACTCGTACTTTCCATATTTCTGGACTGATTCGAGTGAAATGCAGCATCAGTAACATTAACATAGGATAATGCTGTTGACCATTCACGAATTTCATGACAAGGACGGCACTGTCATTTAGAGTTTTCATCAGATTTAGGTAAAACTCGGCACATGAAATGCTGGGGACTGGGGACTGGGGACTGGGGACTGGGGACTGGGGACTGGGGACTGGTTTGTGCGAGTCGCACGCGACTTGCACAAACCAGTCCCGATCAGACCACGTTGGACGGGAGTAGCGGTACAAGTAGTATAACCTGTACCGGAGGCTGCGGTTACAGTATTTAATACTCCTGATGATGGGTGCTGTGACACCCGAAACATGTAGAGTAATTTTGCAGTGAATAAATGTCTGCATACTGTTGCATCCGTTGGATTTTTATTCACATTAAATGTTCTTATTTTCTTCTGAATTTGATGAAATTCGGTATACGAGCTCCGGACATTGTGGTATTGAACATTTATGTTTTTCGTGTACAATGGCCTGAGCTAGGCCATAATTGTTATATGGGTGCAAGTGGAATTACACTGCGCATAGACCGTGAGACTGCAAGATATTTTGGAAACGAAAACATTTCTTGGTAAACTTTCTTCGTTGCGTCACGGAATACCGTATGTACGGTCTTGCGTCTTTTTATAGGCCTTTGTTAGATAGTTTGTTCACTGCTCTCAATCATTTCGTTTTAACACAAGTGTGGGACTGGACGACAGACCTTATAAATTATCAGGACACCTTGTTATGAAATAAATGCTTTGACTATAAAACTTAACGAGTTCACTTGCCAGTTTATTTTGGTGTCTCTGTAGCTATCAAAGAAGTAAAGAAGTGAGGATTTGTGTAGTGAAAAGAAATTGATTTACTTTTTTTTTTTTTGTACATGATCTTAATTCCTAAGGCTAAATGGACGAGATTGTATCTCGCGCTGCAATCGCAACTCGATTGACCGGTTCGATTAAGCGTTTTATTTAATTGATAATGAAATACGTAATTTATTCAACCCATATAAAAGGACGGTGTTTGGAATTATAATGGGATAACGACATGATCTTGCGACTTCAAGTTTACTGTAATCAATTTTGTTAAACTTGCGCTATTCAGTGTAATATTTAAATCGTCCTGTCCTTATATTTCTGTGGCAGAACTGAAATCTTCCAGGGTTGTTCAAGTGATAGGGCTTGTTAACATGGATTTCGGAGATGTCCAGCTCGAATCTCGATTGGAAGACCAAGTTCACCTACATAATTCTCCCGTCATGAAGAGGAACACTAAATTACTGGTGCTGAAGCGTCTGTGAGTTATCTACAATCCATTCATCCCAGACAACAGAGTACCTGACTATGGAGATAATGATACAGATAAGTACGACAAATAAGAATGCTACTCTACAAAAAAGTCCACAAATTTTCCAATAATCTGGCAGCTACCTCCAATGTCTAGGCACTAGAATGGAGGCTTGTCCCATACTGAGGGCTCAGTTCTGAAATGGCCTGTGAACCTGACAGTTATCGGGCGCTGTATGCTCCGTGCATCTGAACTGCCACACAGTTTTTTGTCGGGGACATGGGGGGGGGATCTGCAATAAAAATAGGCTCAAATTGTTAGTCAGCACCGTACAAAATTTAGTCGCCCGGGATTTTTACTTCCCTTCTCTACGACTCTTTGCGATTGTTTGAGAGTCAACCGCGTATTGTCAGTTGCTCAAGTGGAAGTATCTTTTGCACGCTTCTCAACTATTTGTGGGGAAAAGGTCAGACGAGTGCCCTATGCAGTGCTACTCTTTTGCGAAATGAAATTAATATGTATTATAGCATATAAAGATACATTTCGTACTTCAGAGGGAACACCGTGTGCTTTCATTAGAAAGAAAAATTGGCCCATGTTGTATAAAGAATTAATGGCATCGCAAGGAACACAAATAAACTGTGGATAATATGCGGAGTTCTTATTTTTCGAATCTGGCCTATGTACACCAACTACTAGGCTTTAACATGTTACTATGCATTCTTTACAACAATTGCATTAACACTTTGAAGACTACGACTATCCTGAATTATACGAGACCTATTCAGAAAGTAAGTACCGTTTCGCTGTAAAAAAATCGAGTAAGGTTTCGTAAAAAATTTTATTGTTATCAGATTCTACATTCTTCAAACTATTTTTCCACATATTCGCCGCTATTATTGAGGCCATTGTCGTAGCGGGGCACAAGTTTTTGTGTGCCCTCCTCATAGTATGCGGCCGCCTGCGATGTTAGCCACTACTGACAGTGTCATAGAGACCAGTCCTTGAAATCTGAGGAAAGTGCAGGGGCAGATCAGAAATTGTGAAACGTCTGTCGTCACGCGTTCTTTCGTTGACATTACGCACCAAATCATCATTCACCAAAGATGGACGCCCACTT
>Ga0123357_10006869_pt1 | contig 13988 bp, 6 predicted proteins | sample TergutEmb28metaG_FD_89873 | JGI IMG/M metagenome (GOLD analysis project Ga0123357, IMG submission 89873) | Embiratermes neotenicus P4 segment gut microbial communities from Petit-Saut dam, French Guiana - Emb289 P4 | ecosystem: Host-associated > Arthropoda: Insects > Digestive system > Gut ... | reverse complement strand
TAAGTTATAATAATATCTACTTTCATGATAGCACATGACTTATTTATTTTCGAACAAGAATGTAAATATAATACCAATTGCAGGCATGCCGCCACACCACCGGAAGATACAGAATAGCAACTTTTCCATAGGTACTTCCACACTCCCTGAAGATGGTCAAGCTATGACCGAAACATGTAGGAGATTTAGAAATTTTAAACGAAGTCTTATGTTTTAAATTATTTTACGTAAATAAATATTTTAATAACATAAAACAGTGCAAGTAGTTGGCCCATATTTACAATACGTATATATGATATAACATTACACAATAAATATATATGATGTAAAATTACAGAATACATATATACGATGTAACATTACACAATACATATAGACAATATAACATTACACGATACACATATACGATATTACATTACACATTACATATATACGATGTAACATTACACAATATATATATACTATATAACATTACACAATACATATGTACGATGTAGCATTACACAATACATATATATGATGTAACATTACACAATACATACATACGATATAACGTTACACAATACATATGTACGATGTAACATTACACAATACATATATACAATATAACATTACACAATACATATATACGATATTACATTACACAATACATATATATGATGTAACATCACACAATATATATACGATATGACATTATACAATGCATATATGCGATATAACATTACACAATTCATATATAACATGTAACATTACGAATTTATGAAACTTTGAGACTAAAACAATTTAATAATTCTATTTTGGGTTTATAATTTTCTCCGATTATTATCATAGTGCAATATCGAGGCTCCGGTCGTAATATGTGCAATACATAATTCGATAAACAAACAGTAACTACTAATTGGACACATTTCCGAAAAGTTTAAGATTTTGTAAATATTAAATAAAATACTGAGCTTTGCGTATGTTTGACGGCTAAAGTGTGAGACACATTACTTTAAAGAGGACATATGAATTTCAAACACTAAGTAAACACCTTAGTCAAGTAGGCCGATGTCTTTGCAGAATTTATCTATGTATTCCTTGGAAGTACGATGGGTGATGCGGTAAGGGTAGAATGAATGCTTTTCTTATTGCTTTCTTAAAATTATGCGCTTCTGAAAAGATGCCTCTCATGCAGCTCCAGTGTTTCTTATTTGAATTATTGGTTCGTTCTAATATTAAAATGGGCCGCGATAGACTTACTGCCAACTTGCATCTCATTACAGTAAATGCCTACAATATTCATTGTCACACCGGCAAAATAATACGTGATATTTTGTGCTGTACCATAGATTTCCCTTGAGTACTACCGACAACAATGTTGACATAAAAGCAACTGGTTTTTTACGTCTTAGTGTGAAACATTTCCTATTACAAAACTGACTCGCTGTCATGCAGATAAGTGGGGAATACAGGGGGTGGTGTTCCACTTGTTATCTTCAGTCCTGTACAGTACAAAACCTAATTTTCATAATGGTTCAACAACATGATCTTATCATTAAATTTTTAGAAGATATTTAATATCCATAGACACATTAATGCTTTCAGACTTTAGAGTCTATTACAACACTCTCATCTCTGTCGATTAGTTGTCTCCCGAAGGAAGTGAACGCGATGAACTAATTTCGGGAACATTTCTTAGGACAGTGTTCAATTTTCTCATTCGAACATTCTTTAACTTAATTTAATTACATGTGAAAAATATTGTACTTACGCGAATTTATTCTAACACATATACAGTATGAGATACGATATATACTTTGCGATGAAACCTCTCCATCTGCTCTGCAAGACAGTCGGGTTGTGTCCACATTCATTTAATCAAAAAACGAAGAAGAACTCAAGACTATTGAATGTACTGTGGTCATTTAGTTTAATACTGTCATTGGCAGTTTGCTTCATCTACAGACTGGTGACTACGATCCAAAACCCAACACGCCGACCTCATTGGATAGCTGGTATAATATACGTTTTTACGGACTATTTTGCTGGATTAGGATGCTTGATCTTCGGAGTCACGACTCAGAGAAAGAAATATCAACTTATAAATTATAAAATAAAGAAGATAGATGAACTCTTCTATTTGCATAATGATAGAATTCATATGTATAAGAGGCAACGTTTTACAGTTATTATCTCTATAATATTAATAATATCTTCTACTATAGCTTTATGTTGTTTCATGGTATATTCCTGGGAAGAATTTGTGCCACAAAATTTTTTTATTTGTGATCAGATGTGTTACTACATCGTGTTTATTGTGTCTCTCAGGCATGTCTTGTACGCTAAACTGTTACGTGACAAGTTCAAAGGAATGAATTTGCAAATTGGCTCCATTGTCCACGGCATTCTGGATGTGCACTTTGATTCAGATATAAAGAATTTTACGAACACCTGTGCAGTCATACAGTTTGTAAGCTCACGGCAAAGGAAAATGCAAACAAGCAATGGATCCATAGAACCAGCCACGTTACCAAGGGCACCTTGCAATTACAGACAGTGTTTAACTCGCATACACAGAATGAAACACTTGCATGTTGAACTGCATTCATTAACACAGTTAATCAATTTCACTTTTGGTCTGCAAATTTTTCTGGCAATAATTTGGTTGATTGTTATAAACACACTTGCCTTCCATTTGGTTGCGAAATATATTTCGACTTTCTCAGCCATGAACAATCAGATAACCCTAAATAATTTAGATGGTATTCTTGCAGTTATCTGGGCAGTTTTTGCCTCTGTTTTCTTGTTTACGATATCTGTTGCATGTCACGAAACAAGTGAAGAAGCAGCCATGTCAGTATCGCTTGTCCACTTACTCCTTCTGGATCCCTGTCTAAGTAGTGACGTTTCGAAAGAACTCCAATTGTTCTCCACGCAACTCACCAACTTGAAAATTGAATTCTCAACCCGTGGCTTCTTTGCAATTAACTTACCATTCTTTTACTCAACTCTAGGTGTTATTTGTACATATGTCATTTTCTTTTGTCAATTTGTATGACTCGCATGTCAGTGTCAAGGTATAATGTAAGAAATCTTCATGAGGTTCAAGTTGCATCAGTCGGAATGGAAGAGACAGGTGACTCTTACACACCGATCAGCAGTCTTTAGTTATTGCCTTCTGTAGCATACGCTTTAACGCGCAAGTGCATAACTGGTGAAGAATTTTGTAAAATCGTATAGTCAGGTAAAGTTTGCCAATATTACGGTAGAACATACTGCCCCTGTCATCAGTGTAGACAAGCCAGAGATTAGAGTGTTACAGGACCAAAGTTCTGAATAAAGGGGAACTAAGCTCATCCAATGCGACGGCAACTATTCATCAATGGAAACGGCGTCATAACTCGAAAGAATTAAATCTTAACCACTACGGTTGTGAGAACTTCACATCTCTCCACTGGGCCTGAAATTCTACCACTAAGATGGAGGTAGTAAGTTCTTCACAGATTTATTAAATTTTTACCCGATTTCACTGCGTCACGTCCTTCACGACAGGGTCCTCCGAATTCGATTCCGAAACTCCACAGCAGATCTCCGGAGATTTTATACTTCTCTGTCGCCGTGAAAGCTTCTTGTCCTTAACATTTCATGGTCTTTTCCTGGTGGCTGCTTAGACCTGTCTCCTGGGAAGTGACACCGTGTATTCTGGTAAGAATTACTTAACATTCTGAAGGATCTTCTCCCTCAATCTGCCTATTCCAGTGGCCGCTAGGTCTAAGTTGTGGGTCTGCGGCCGTTCGCTTACCAGGATTCCTGGTTCGAATCCCGCCGGCTGCATGCATGTGCCTCTTGTGAGTGTTGTGTTTTATCAGGTAGAGGTCTCTGCGACGGGCTGATTATTCTTCCAGAAGAGTCCTACCGAATGTAGTGTGCCTGAATTTGATTGGGAAGCCTCGAAAATGAGGAGAATCTGCCCCACTAAGGGTTGTTGCACAACTGGAAAAAGAACTACCACCGTCTACACGAAGAAAAGCACACTTCTATATTAAATAAAGTGGCAGAAATTCCTTCCACAACATCTGTCAGTTTCTACCAGAATACTCTGCATCACTTTTCAGTGGATAATATCTTTAACTTCATGTCGTACGTCAAAGATACTTTATAAAAGGGCTTATTTTCATAATGCACAAACATGTTCCCGTATAAATTCAGTTTGCTTATCAACAATATATACGTATATTAGCTATAAACTGAATCTGTAACACACTTGGTAAGTTATCTTGCTACATGATAGTGAAACAAAATCGTACTTACGAAGAAACTGAAATAAAAAAAAATTAAGAGAGACCTTGCTGTAAATACATTTATAGTGTTCTGTCATCATACTTGATGTCTGTAAACCTAAATAATAAAATATATCAATATTAATAATTCTTATATTTTGCGTGATTTTAAAACTTTGTTCCTGATTGAATGGGAAAGAAGCAGTTCGAAAGTGTAGAGCAGAGAAGGTGAGGATAATAAGAGGAAGACAGAGGACAATGCAAAACAAGCAGGATGGAGAAAGTTATGTTTTATTATTCACATATTTTATGAGAGTTATCGGGTCATGTAAACGATATGAATGTGCACATAAGGAGAGGTGAGGTTTCTGTGTGAAATTTATGTTGGAGTAACTGAAGGTAAGAGAACATTGCCTTTACCTAGGCACAGATGCATGTGTAATATTTATAATATAATTCCGTTTTGATCGCTTCAGGAAAGAAGTTGCGAAAAGAGATTTTTAGAGTCGTCACGTGAATCCTTCTGGTCCTTCATTTGTTTGTCCGTCTGCACTTAAGAGTGTACATTAAGATGTGTTCACAGAGCATAAAAATCGTGGTACAATCGCCCTGTTTGTAGGCGCGTTCGCAAAATTACGAAAAGTGACAATTATCTTCGTTATGTCTGCCCGCCCGTCTGTCTGTCCGAGTCGAGCAACACGCTTCCTGCCGGAATTATTTTGACGAAATTTGTTATTTGAAGATATTTTGAAAATCTGTCAAAGATTTCTAAGTTCCTTTGCACTATGTCAAGAATGACGGTTGCATGGTATGAATACCTTTCATCTTAATGGTTATATCTCATAGAATTCTTCTTAAACTTTTAGCGCCGGAATTATTTTTTCAAATTTTAGCACACACTGTATATAAAATGTGAATAATATAGGAATCAAATATGTTAGAATTATGAAACAAAATGCACTTTGAAGAGGAAAAAACGGAGAGTATATAGCATGTTTAAAATATTCAGTACCTGTATTTGTTGAATAAATATATAAAATGCAAAGTTTATAGGTTAGCGGTGCGGTACGACCACTATAGGGGTCGTTAGGCGTCAAAGGATTAAAGTTAAAAACGTTCGAACAAACGCTGTAAAGCAAATCAAATCAAATTTTGTGTTAAATAACTCTTTTTCCGAAATCGTACCGTTACCGAGATAATGCGGAACGGTATGGGAGACGGGGGCTAGTTGGCTACAGGGTTAATTTCGCACAAGGGCCATAACTCCCAAGTACAGTGCAGGATAGCAACATCTGACAATTTGTACTCTTCAATAGCTTCTCCTAAGAGCGGTCAGCAAGGGTCAGTGTTCCGTGAGCTCTGACCGAAGCGTGGTCTGGTGTTTTATTCTGTTCACAGCAGGAAGTATTTTGCCATATCGATGTAAAATATTTTGTGTTTAAAGTTTGATTACAGTTACATGTGATATTGTGCCACACCTGAACGATACCTACTTTTGGCAGCCTTTGGAGCTAGTGAGAATTGTAGACTTCTGTTGTGTTTGAGAGTGACGCAGTTTAAAACATGAAAAGATATTTGAGGGGCAGTTCGGCTCCCGTAGCATGGGTCTTGTTGGCTCAGTGTGTCAACTTGACCTGCTTTCGGTTAGTAATTTATTGATTAATATTTTTGCTAATCTGATCTTCTTCCGTCCATTTTTAGAAACTAAATAACGAGTGTTTGATAGACGATGACATATAGTAGCAACAGACGAGAACATATAGTAGCAACAGACGACGACATATAGTAGCAACAGACGAGGACATATAGTAGCAACAGACGAGGACATATAGTAGCAACAGACGACGACATATAGTAGTGACACACGCCTTGACGAACTGCCACGAGATCTGAGAGCTGTGAGTGAAAGATGAATTCAACAAGGGAGGCGGTGAAGGATTTTCAGATTCCTTTTCTTACTTTGGTAATACACTGTAACAGGGTACATAAGGTTGACGTAAAATGCACATCGCCAATACTTCCATTGAACAGAGGGTACATTCAACACATTTAACTCGCGGTCCATCCATCTGGGTAGATAACGGAGAATCACGTAAAACATTTCATAGCACGTGCCTCCTAAGGATGCAGCAGCGTCCAGTAAAAACAGTAAACTTCCTGCCATTTTAATGATTCTCCCGAACGATCATCATCTACCGTAAAAGTAGCAACACATTGTGCTTACTCAAAAAAATTCAGAAACCTTCATAAACCATAAGCAAAAGGAGTAAGAATGCAAACAGAAGATCTGCCAGTTTGACTGATACATCTAGCAAAAATTCCCTGACCCCCAATACAGCTGTAGGCTCGGAGAAAATGAGGGAAGAACTGGATCTAAAAAGCAAGAATAAAGCGTGTTACTTGTACAGTGTGTCCCACTCGCTACCGAACACGACATTTCTATAATAATTTTACCACTAATGAGGATATTGCAACGAAATTTTGAAGCGGACTGCAGACACATTCCTCTTCATTTCTCACACAACGAATGTGCTCTTCCTCAAATTTCGTTGCAATATCTTCATTGGTGTTAGAATTATTAAAGAAATGCCGGGTTCGGTAGCGAGTGGGATACACTGTATAAGAATTTCACAAAAGCAGAAAGCAAATATAAAAAAATCCAAAAATGAAAATAAGACTGACGAATAAAATTCCGAGGAAAATTCCTGCTTCTATTGTCGTCGCATATCTAGAGAAATGTTGATTGAGTACGGAGATTGCAAGTTGCGGTCACATGGAGAATGCACTGTTAGCAGTCCCAAAAGTGTCTGCTAAATTATAAATAAAAGCAAAGCAATAAATCAGTTCTGTGCAACAACTTCAACACTGTAAGCTTCCAACATCTGACAGGCAATACAACAGTATACAAAATCAGCCATGTCACAGTAAACATGGTGTTCAAGTACCCATGGTCAGTCGTTACCTCTTTGTTACGTCCGTCTGCTACTTACCTGTACAACGCTAGTCCAAATACTTTATACAAAAAATACAGCGGTCTCAACATGTTATAAATTCCGTTCCGAAATTCAAGCTTCTTCATTTTGTGAATATGTGAATATATCAGAACAGATTAAAACGTCGCTGTTTTCGAAAGGGCTTAACACTGCCACAACAACTGCCGATATGTGTGTGCAGTAATGTTTACACACGCATTAAAAATGCTGTTTGACTGAATCAATTGCTTTACAAATGACTAATTACTGTAGAAGTTCTGACGATGTCTTTCACTTTCAATTATCATTCCGTTACGTCAGATTGTATTGTGCTGTAATATTGGGTTATAATTAACTGATAAGAATGTGAAGTCAGACGGCTGTTTTTAATTTGTTTGGAGGTACGGACGAGATGTACTGTAAGCCGCAGCCGGAATTTTCGCACATGGTGTAGATAAAACAAGTCATCCACAAACAAGTCATCCATAAACAAGTCATCCACAAACAAGTCATCCACAAATACACGTACGATAAAATAAGTCATCCACAAATACACGTACGATAAAGCCAAAGTCCACACACGGTGTTTCGAAAAACAACAGTTTATACTCTTGTTGTTAAACTAATCTGACACATGTACTTTAAATTTTTCAGTTTTTGTTAAGGAGCAAAATATTTCGGAAGTACCGTGTTTTCATTGTCAGTGAAATCTATAACAAAATTCTTTTAGGCCTTTTCGGTGCAGGTAATCTCTGTATTCGGACCGAACAAGAAACAACAGTGCGGGAGGTATGTTTATTTTCTGCAGTTCATTAACAATATTCGAGAGAACCTTTATAAACGCATTCTAAAATTTCGAAAAATTTAATCTGGTTTGTGCTATTAGCTCAACGAACCAACATCATAGAGGAAATAAAACATTAATACTTCATTCCCTTATTCATACATTCACTTCAAGCATAAACCATTTATTTCTGCACAATTTTATATTTGAGAATTTAATTTTGACGTCTTTTTTGTCGTACTCAATGCTACTGTTCACTTCTCAGAGTGAGAAATGTTCAGACAAAAGAAGTAGAGAAAATAAAAACACATTTTCTGTTCAATACAACTTTCTCCGAAATTCTACCCTCTATGAGATAAAGTGGATATTATGTACAGTAGAACCAGACACGGCACTGACAATAAAATACAACGTAGATAAAATGCACGAATACAGACGCATAATTATAGTAGTAAAATGTAAGGAACTTGATGTTAAGTTACACGTACATTTACGGTATCGTTCTGGCTAATTCCTAAATTTTTCAATAAACTTTACATCATTGACGGTTTGAGTATTTTAAACACGCGATATAAGATTTTCTCTATAATTTAACGGCAGATTTGGACATGATCATATTTTATATTTCGAAAAGAATGACATAATGTACACGGGAGTGACCACAATCGACAAATCGTAAAAATAATTTCGTCACAAACGCGGAGACTCCATACTAAATTACTTGACAGTTGGTGTTTCTGTCGTCAGCTGTTTCTTCAATTTCAGCTCATACCTCAAAAAGAACACAGACTTATCTACGAAAATGAATAGGGACAAGATGTTAAAATGCGGCTTATATAGGGTTTACTCTTAAGGGCTTTTATATTTGACAATTTATTCAAAATAGATAGATGTTTGAAATATGAAATTACGTAACAATCTGTCCCGTGAGAGTCACCCATGACCCTGCAAAAGGACGGACGTGACGAAACTGATCGTTGCTTTCCGCTTTTTAATCGCGCTGTCAAGACCCATGGACTCAACTAGCGCACTGAAGGAAAAAAATTCATTTTTCAAATTTGCTTTCACGTCGAAAGATGAGGGTTGGGGTTTGTTGTCCCCTGACACTTCGTTTTAGATAACTGTCTTCCAACTCGATGGCCTGTCACAGAGTGTTTCAGATCCTTGTATATGGGGCCGCGTGTTGGGATCCGTACAGGGAGGAACAAATAAATGCGTTAGACAGGGTGCAGAAGAAAGCGGGCAAATTTGCACACATACGAACAGTCCGAACTGGAAAACTCTTGCGTCGTGCAGAAAGTTATCACGCATACAAGCCCTCTTCAAGGCGTACTCTGGAGAACCGGCATGGAATGCTATAGGAGACAGATTACAACTGCCACAGTATCTGAGCAGGGAGATCACGAACGGAATATTAGGAGTAGAAGGCAAAGAACGGACATACGGAAATATTTCTTTGTGAATAGGACCATCCAACACTGGAACCAGTTACCTGCAGAGGTTTTAGGAATCCTACACCGAAAAGCAATTGTTTTTAAAAAGAGGGTAAGGTAGGTGATAATAGAGGTGAGTTAAAGGAAGATATAGACTGTTCGAAATCATTAGAAGTGCAGAAAAGTGAAGACAAGTGAAGTGAAAACAAGTGTAGTGAAATGAAATAAAGTGAAGATAAGTGAAGTGCAGTGCAGTGTAGGGTTGGAGGGGGGGGAGCGAGGCTTTAAGGGAAAAGTTTATATAAGTAGTAAAGTGGTGAGAAGTGAAGGGCTGGGGTGATAGCGCGAGTGCTATATGTGTGTGTGGAAAAAATACTGGAAACTATACACAGTACTGCCTTGGTGTTGTTTACCTTTTGTACATGTTTTATTATGTATTGTGTGAATTGTTGATTAGTTGTCTTGTGTTTATTGTTCTAGTTGTCTTGTGTGTATTATTGTCAACTAATGTGTAAGCACTTGTTGTGCTGCGTGTATATTGCTGTTTTTACTTTGGATGCCGGAGTGCTAGCTAGAAGTCAGTATTCGGAAGGTCCTGCGACGGGCCAGCTCGACACAGGGTTTTCTTGGTTTCCTTGTATCTATAAGCAAATGCTGAGATGGTTCCCAAAATTCCAAGCTGCCACTACATGCTTCTCATGTAGCCCTCCCGACTTAAATTCATTAGTAACCAGCTTCATATTTTGTATACATGTAAAATAGCCAATGCAACCGGGTGATGACCCATTTGCAGTTAATAATAATAATAATAATAATTGTTATTATTATTATCAATTCGCGTTCCTTCCTTTTCTCTTCATTTTAAACTGTCTTTACACTTTCACTGTTACAGTGTTTAGCAAGATATGTTAACGTTCTTTATTTGCTAGAACCACAGGTGTTTGCTTGCACAACAATTACACTTGGTTCCTCTCACAAGCCTCCCGGACGCCTGAGCCATTTGTGTTGCTTTGGCCATGTTAACGGTGTCCCATTCACCCAGATGCAGTGAAATGTGAATGCAGTGTTCAGTTTATTTACGCACAGAAAGCTGTTTTTCATATGCTCTTCGAAAACAACGTTGCTTAGCTCTCGGATTGCAACTCTTACCAAAACGCAACACAAACACTTCACGAAGTTTGCAGAACAAAACTTCAGTTTTACTCGGCGACTACTAGCGCCGCCAGTGGGAATTATTGAAATCCGACCTGCGCAATACTCAGATTGAAGCTGCTTCCAGGACCATGGGTTCGTTGTATATACGAGGTATTCATTAGGGATTAACAATTCTTTAAATAAGCGTCCAATTCGCATTTAATTCGTTACTTTGTTCTTTCCAGAAATCTTCTTTAAGTTAAATTTAAAATATAAGTATTGTGTTCTAGACGTTTGACCAACAGAAATGTCTCGTACGTGTCAAGTAACACAGATTTAGAAGCAAGTTAATATGGGGTAGTTATAATTGTTTCCGAGATTTTGTAATCAGACAACAATAAGGGACACCAATTTTTAAGTTTATCAGAACTATTGAGGCATTTGCATTAGTTTCATGCAGTACATTAAGAGCATCACTGATTACTAATTGTCTTTATCTTCAAGAATGCGAAAGTTAATTTTTCTTCTTACTCAAAACGCTTGATTGTACAGGAATACACATATGATCTGTTTATATGATTTAGTCATATTTGTGACTAGAGTGTCTACAGCAAGAGTTACGTGCCCTATTATTATCTAGCCACTGTTTATTAGCAGTGTAATTTAAATTACAAGTACCTCCATTGGGACACTGAAAAGTGTCTTCTCTCGTGTCACGCGAAACATAACTTCAGTACACGTCCCCAAAGAAATAACAAATTTAAGATCTGAGATAAATTCTTCATGGCATTTTAATTCTTGTGGATCATATTTTGCCCATTATTCGGATGAATTTCTTGTACTGTTCGTGTAGAAAATATCAACATCGGCCCTCAGTTAGGGGTTTACATAATGTGCTTGCAATATTTGTATTGGCAGACCGGCACGGACGTTGCGGCACGACCAGCAACAGGCACTGCACGATTTTCCCTTCACTTTTCACTCACATACATAATACATACGCATACAGTTCTACCGAAACTTCATCCAAGTAACTTACATCCACACGGATGAAATACAATTTTGAAAATGGAAGCTTTATTAGTGTCATTACAGCTATTAATGCCTACGCATACAGGAACGGATTGAAATTATTGTGCAGAGAAAGGCAGATTTTGTTTAATGGCAGTGTTGTGTTGTGGCTTTGTTGGTAGGAAAATGTAATTACAGTGTTGGATATTATGGGAAGTTATTGATAGGGTAAAACGAAGTGTTTAGTATCTTCCTGTCTCAGTACCAAATTGTCCAACAGTAATCCCACATGGAATGGACTGCGTTGGGAGCAGGACCTTAATGGTGAGAGACCTGCGCCTAACCGCCTGATCTATAGCGTGGCCTTCAATCTTATGGGGTTTCTTGTGGCAGGAAGGCTGGAGTCATCTACAATTACAAACCCAGTTCAACAAACGAGATAGATCAATGTTTAAACTGTTCGGCCAAAAAACAATCATTCATTGTTAAAATTCTGGTTGATTTTTGTTTCCTTGATATTTTGGAATACGAATGTGGCAAGAAATTGCCCTTCCCTCACCATTTTTGGGGGGAAGGGTTTAAATTCAAAAAGTTCTTTTGTAATAATGAAGTATTATATTTTTTAATTAAAATATTCGGAGACAAATTGTAAAGATTGTCTCTTCATACGAACGTTCAAGTACAAAATATTTCGTCTGTAAAAACTCATTCCATCTTTTATATTTTACTTTCGCCAGTTTGGTTCTTATAAGAATCCAGCAGTACTCAGCCAAAATATTTGGACTCCATTTCCCCCTGTGCTTTTTCCATTTGATAAAAGTCCTGATTGAAGCTGTCGCCATGTCCATCGGAAAATGCTCCAATATTTTCAAGATAAACTTATTTTTGGAAACAAAAAATAAGATTTCAATGACAAAATATGACGAAATTAGCGCCTGCACATTTTCAGTGTATTTTTCTTACCTTTCCGTTTGAGAACGTTTCTACAGACGATTCCAAATGCCTCCCACACTCTTCATTCTGTAGCATTTAATTTTGTGGTATAGTCCTTGTTTTCGAATATTTGTTTAATTTGTGAACCAACTATAATTTTTCTGTCATCTCTACATGTTATATTTTCGGAATTGTGTGCTTCAATGAAGTAAACCCTTGGCATTCTTTATCAGTCGCCTTCCATAGCCCTTGAACAAGAGGTGCAGCATATTGTTGACCCCTTAACTTTATCTCCCTTTCCGAATCTACAGCCAAAATACAGTTCACAGTTTCTCTGACCAGTTTTTACAGTGGCTTTCTTTGTTATTTTAGTACTACTTCGCCACAAATAACAAAAGCTATACGGGTTATATTGGCGAGAACAGTTCGTTTTGCACAAAAATACACAAGGAAACTGTTACTGTTGATTGGTACAGCATTTAGAGTGGAGGGGGGAATCAAAGTGAGCTATCGAGAGATGAGGCAGCGACGTATTATCATGCGGCTATTTATCAGGATATTTGATCACAACGCCAAATAATCGACATTTTATCGCAGCGGCAATTTATCTCATAAACATTTTTTTCATAGAAACTAATTAATTTTTATCGTAGTTATGAAACGTCAGTGTGTTTAGCATCCATTTAACTTGCAGAGATAATATGAGACAATTTTTCTACGTAATTAATTGACACAAAAAACGATAAAGGAAATAAACAGCACAACAAATTTTGGCCCATCCTCCAGTTTCTGTTTTTGGCCAATCAATTGAGGTATCAACAGTTATGAATTGCAAACCAAAAGTTTCATAAATTGGAATGCCGCGCGAAAACCTCTCCTATTACAGTTGTACGCCGCTAGGTATCTCAATGGTTAGCCTTTTCAAATCATTCTGCCAAGGTGCGAACTGCTGTGATGATGCGTGCATTTTTTCTGTGCGTTTTTGTGACGTCGTATTGGTGATGTTTTACGATCGTCCCGATGCGCTAAAATAATTTGTGTGAAGGAGCAACGGATTCGCATCAAATTCTGCTTCAAACTCGGCAAGATGAGTTCAGAAAAACACAGAATGTTTAAAGAAGCATTTGGAGATAATGCCCTAGGCAAGACGCGCACTTATGAATGGTTTAAGCCTTGCAAGAAGAGACGGATGTCAGTCGATGATTAAAAGCGTTCTTGAAGAACTTCGACAGGAACCACGACCGAAAATGTGGCAAAGTTTGATATTGAAAGCATAGTGAATAACGAATTTATTCCACCAGGAAAGACAGTGAATGTAAAATTCTCTTGCGAAATTCTTAGGCGACTGAGATCAGAACATCCAGCGCAGACTTCCAGAGAATTGACGCAACAACTCCTAGGCCCAGGAACATGAAAACGCTCTGGCTCACGCGTCGCACGTTGTGCAGCAGTTTTTGGC